>Ga0265294_10000364_pt1 | contig 60280 bp, 53 predicted proteins | sample MunlanPumphouse3_FD_192504 | JGI IMG/M metagenome (GOLD analysis project Ga0265294, IMG submission 192504) | Groundwater microbial communities from a municipal landfill in Southern Ontario, Canada - Pumphouse #3 | ecosystem: Environmental > Aquatic > Deep subsurface > Groundwater | place... | reverse complement strand
AGGCGAAGGTGTTGGAATTGTGGCTCATTTACAGTCGACCAGAATAAATAAAATACCGCCGTTTCGCGGTATTTTTTATTTCTTGCCCGCAATCCGCGGGCTGTACAAGGACTGTGACTCTGGTATGCCTTTTATTTTGGGCTATTTACCCCAATCTATCCCTTCTTACATCCAAAGCCGATTTTCCAAAGTCACTGGTTTATAAAATTTGAAATTTATCGTATTATATGTTATATATTACTACATAATTACATAAAAATTAAGAAGGCAAATTATGTTAACAGTAATTCTTGAAGAAATTCCATATGAATCATATCAGGTCGGACCAGATGGAAAATCATTAGATTTAAATTTACCGATGATAAGTGGAAAATCAAAATTTATAAATATCGCTGATAGAATAGTTGTTTCAGTCAATATAAACGGTTTGCGAGTTCCATTTTATTTATCAACAGGTTATGGTGGAAAAAAAAATGTTCAAGCTGGGAAATGGTATCCTTTTTTTGGTATCGGAAAAAATGGTTGGATAAATAAGGGAAAGTCTGAAGATATTGTAAAATATTATAATTCTACTATTATGAAACAAACAGCAGAACAATTGGATAAAAAAATTGGTGATATTCGGCATTTTGTGAACAATTACCCAAAAGTTGGTATGAAATCACCTGTATTTGGAACGTTTTTAAACAGAGATATGGTTGATGTTTCTGACGACAACGAAGTCAAAGGTGCACTAGAAAAAGTTTATTTAAATGTAAACATAATTAATCAAAAACTGGATAACCAATATACTGGTGATTTTAATAAAAACACAGAGTTAAAGAACAACGATATTTTTTATGATAAACAAAAAAATATATTGATATTTAAACCAATTGGTAACAGTTTAATTGCACATAAATCATTGAGAGAGTATTTTGGTCCTGGAAGATTAGAATTATCAAACGAACAGACTGATGGTAAACGCTTGTTTTATGTTAAGCCTACAGCACAAGAACTTGCCAATCTATCACTTCAAAATAACAATAAACAAATTGCCCAAGATCAAATAAATTTGTGTTCCAAATATAACGGGAAGGAATAATTTAATTCCCATAAAACACTTCTTCTTGTTCTTCAAACCTTTCATATTTACTGCCGAGGGTGAATAATTTTTGCAGTGTCATTCCTGATGGGATTTTGCCGTCCATAATATCGTTAATAATCCTTGGCGACAGGTATGCCAGGTTCAGGTATTTATAGATTGTGCGTATATCGCGTTGTTCATTTTTGGCAATATGTTTGACGCAAGTGCCACCTTCATACATTTGTTTATATTTCCAGCCAATTGCCAAGGCATGTATAAATATATCTGTATTTTCATTTCGGGTTAAAATACAAGTTTCAAAACCACTATTACGATTTTTAACGCACACGCCACGCGTTATAAAGATTTCTTTTTCTATCACTATTTGTTGTTGTTCATTTATAAAATAATTGTTCATCTGAACAGATTTTTGATTCAGGTAATTATATGGCTGGAACTTATGCAAATATTCCAGATTATCAGAATTTATAAATATCGTGATTTTATTTTCCCCATAAATAACTTTATCTATCATTTCATGAAGTAATTTTTCATTAAACTGAACTTGTTTAAATGCCAGTCGTTTTTCTTCTGACAATTTCTCGGTCATATCAGAATCCAAAAACAGTTTAATTTCATCACTAATTATTTTATCCATATCCCCCGCAGGCAGTGATATGCCCGACGCCCGATAATACCGATAATGTTTGAATTGTCTGTATCCTTTCTTATTCTTAAATGCCACACCAGATGTTGTAAACATTTTGTTATGTAACAGGGTTTTAGATAAATTGTATCTTGAATCTGGATGGTTATTATTTGCGATGATTTTCTTTTGAACGCTTTCAAATAATTCTTTATCAATTATTGGTTTGTGTAATCCGTCAAAAATTTCACTGGTTGTTCTGTTTGGTATTTTCCCCAGATATATTTCTGACTTTAATATCCGTTCAACAACGTTTGGTGTGATTTGTGCACCACCTTTGACCTCACCATTTCTTGTTGTCCATTGCTTTTGTCGAATGCCCATATCAATCAATTTATAACAGCAATCATTAAACCCACGTGATTCCAGATAGGTTTCGAAGACTTTATGAACAATTGGAACCTCAAACTCATTCGGAACCAGTTTACCAAATTCAATATCATATCCAATTGGTGGAATACCACCAATCCACATTCCCTTGGCCTTGGTTGCGCGCATTTTATCACGGACACGTTCTGATGCGACCTCTCGCTCAAACTCTGCAAAGCTTAATAACATATTCAGCGTCAATTTACCCATGGCTGACGAAGTATCAAAACTTTGCGTAATACTGACCATATTACAGTTATGCTTATCAAACTCCTTCATCATTGTTTTAAAGTCATAAATACTTCGTGATAATCGGTCAATTTTATACACCAAAACACATTGAATTTTACCAGCTTGAATATCAGCCAACATTTCTTTCAGGGCTGGTCGCGCCATTGTTCCACCAGAAAGTGCTGCATCGCAGTAAGTCTTGTAAAACTGCCAGCCTTGGAACTGTTGTGATTGAATATATGCAAGTGCCGATTGCTCTTGATTATCCAAACTATTGAATTGTTGCTCCAACCCATGATCTGTCGATTTACGTACATATATGGCACAGTTAACTTGTTGCATTTTACCCCCTTTGACTGGTGTCATTAGTGCTTACAAAACGATGGAAGTCAAATCAATAAAGTGCTTGATTTATAAGGTGTTGTAAGCATTAGTGTGTATATAAAAAGGGGTAAAAATGAATAATAAAGATAGCCGTGGATACAGCGAACGTTTGGCAAAATATCGCGAACAATGTCGTGAAACTGGTCAAAAGATAGAGCAGAAAAACATCACAAAATTGAATTCCTATGCACGTGATCCAGAAAACTGCATAGAGCGCAGCAATAAAAATAAATATCGGTTAAAACCAGGAACACAACTTATTAAGAAATACAAAGGCAAACAATTGGTGGTTGATGTGATTTCTATGAATAAATTCGCATTCAATGGCAAAGTCTATGACACATTATCTGCAATCAGCACAGAAGTAACCGGCTATAAAACCTCCGGTTATGATTTCTTTGGATTTTAGAAAAACACTAAAAAAATATAAGGTTTTATGGTACAATTTGAATTAAATAAAGGACAATAGATAATAATATGCCAAAGATAGCAAAATTTTCAAAAACCCAAGAGATTTTGGATACTAATGATTGGGAAGGTCTGCGTATTATAAACGAAAAATCAAATACGACTAAATTGGTTGCTGATAAACTTCGTGAAATTGTAAAAAGATTATTTTCAAAATCAGAAGGTCAATATAATATAGATGATTTTGAATTTTTGGTTACTGATGAAAAATCTGAAAATGCTTTTTATATTTCTGATAGTAAAACTAAGAATAATAAATATATTATTTCAGTTTCAAGTGGATTAATTAATTTTTGTAATAGTGAAGATGAATTTGCAGGGGTTATTGGGCACGAACTTGGACATTTTGTTTACGATAAACTATCAAAATCTGGAAAAAATACAGTTTTTCAGGAACGCGGATCAGATTTACATTCTGTTGATTTATTAATTGATGGTGGTTATGACCCACTTGCTTATGAAAATATAGCTGGACGACTTTTCTTAAGAAATAGAGGCGATATTCTTGGAGCATTGGGTGTTCATGGAAGTAGTTTTGCACGTGTTGAAGATATTCGCTCTTATTTGACCTATCTAAAAAAAGAAAAAGGTGAATTTAAACAATCAAATAAGTTTGACCCAAGCAATTGGAAGTTATTTCAAAAACAATTTAATGAATCTTTTAGTTCAGATAGATTTCAGTCTTATTTGGATCAAAAAATGGGTAACTCTGACCTGAATCCTGAAAATTTAAACAACTCTCTGAGAATTATTTTCGAAGAAATGAAATCTGGAAATATTGAAATATCGTCCAGAGTTTTAGATTTGAAATCAAAATTGGATTTGTTTCATGAAAATAATAGAGAATATACTCCAAATACTGATATAAAGAATACATTACAAAGTCTTGTAAAATTTATAATCAATAAAAATCCTAATAAAATTTTAATGGAAGTTATAGACAGATTATATTGGATAAATAAAGACAGATTCTTATTATTTGGTAAATTTGCAGAAATTTCAAAAGATATGCAGAAATTTATAGAGGCAAAAAACATTTCAGAGGCTGAAAATATAGCGAAAAAATGGGATATGATTGAAATTCGCGAATTTCAATCATATAATCGTATTTTTAATTTCCCTTCATTTATTATGCCTGCAGAAGACAATGCAATTGGAAAAGAACTGCCATATAAACGCCACAAAGAATGGGCCAAGGATAATTCAGAAATAAGCCGCTTTTTAGAAGACGTATTCAGAATAAGTAATAATACATTATTAACCGAACATTACTTAACTGAAACAAAATGGCCCGATAACAAGTGGTATAATTATATATTGGGTGATGATGGTAATATATTTTTAACCGGTCAAAAGGCAACAAATTACAGAGATAAAGAATCTGAAAAAAGTTCAATATTATCTAATCAAAAAAAGTCAAAAGAAAATCATATTAGATTTACAAATCAACTAGATTTATTAAACGCATTGGTTGATTTTGATAATAATAAAATTACCGCGTCAGATTTTTGGGGAAAGTTTCATTCCTATTATCCTGATAAAACAGATCCAATTTATAGAATTGTTAAAAACTATTATGAACAAATATCAAATAATAAATACGAACAAGAAGATTATAATTTGGTTATTAATTCCAAAGCATATGATAAATTGGCGCAAATTCCAGACTCTTTAAAATTGGCATTAGAAGAAACAAAAAAATATTATAATAATTATCGAGAAAACCAAGATATTACACATGTATTCCTGGATTCTGTTTTCAGAAGAGATGCAAATATAAACTTTTTTAAAAACATTACAGATATTTTATTAAAACTGATAGAACAAACAGAAAATACCGAAAGTCTAAATAAAGTTAAATTATTAGAAGAATTATATGATCAAACAGGATTCACTATTTCTGGTAAGATTTATGAAAATCATATAGCGTCGTCAAGGTCTTTAAGTAATGAAATTGGAAAGCTACAAGATGTATTTTTGGATAAAATTCGTGATAAATATACTGAATTAGCAGATCCCGTCAGATTTTTTTATGATTTCAGTGGTAAAAAAATGGGATTGATGTATACTATATATAAACAATTAAAAAATCGTGAAGAAACCCCGCTGTTGGATAGAATATTTAAGAAAGCCGGTATTGAATATGCAAAAAGCCCGAAGCAATATGCTGATAATAAATTAAAATTAATTCATCAGTTAAGACAATATAATCTGGATCCTGCAATTGGATATTATTTTGTAAAATGCTTGAAACAGGATTTACCAATAATTGATGATTTGGAATATTTTTTTGACTATCACCATAACGAGCCATATATTTCAGATGAATCCTTTGAACAAGATGAATTGGCAAAATACATAAAGCGACATAATTTATTCCCAAAAAATAACTTCACAAAAGCATTTAAAATTTACCAACATATGGAGAACTTGGGGTGGTTTTCCAAAAACGAATCAAATCAGTCTGAAATTTTGGACGTTTTGATTAATAATATTAATTCTATGGAAAATGTTAATGATAGGGAAAAATATTCTTTTATTTTGCTTGCTGGGATTGATAAAGATAAAAATAATATAAGAAAAGATTCTGATTTGAGATTTCCAAATCAAAAAAATGATCTAATGAATATTTTTATAGATTCTATTTATGAACAAATTGGTAAAGATGACGGAACAAAACAATACGAAGAAAATATTTCTGATATTATAAATTTAATCAGCAAAGATTACGAGTTTTATTTTAGAAAACGTTATTTTAAAAACTCTTTATCTGATTTGAAAAATTATCAATTAGAAGATTTAATGTATGATAAAATTACATCAGGATCAGGGAAACAAAGAGATATTTTAAGCAAACCAGATAAAGCAAAATTATTTAGATTACTATCCGACAGAATTGTTTCCCAAGAAAAATTATCGCAAATACTTGGGAAAAAGCGTGTCGTTACCATTGGTGATAAAGATGCCCAATCAAATGACTATAAGGCAAGAGCTTTTGAAGGGTTTCTTGCATTTTTAGAAAAAAGTAATAAGCGTTCTGTTGCCACTATTGAATTTTTAAATCGGAAATTAACACCGGGTTCAATGGATACATTCAGAACAGAAATAAATGATGATACTGTATCAACTGATTTACAAAACAAGTATCTGAATACAGAATTTCTAGAGCTGGTTTATAATTCTTTCTGGACAGAAGATTTAGGATTTCGGTCAATAGTTATGAATAAACTTTTAAATCGTATATCCAGTAAATCAAAAGAAGAAGATAAAATAAAAGACCAAATAGCCTATGTTTGCGATATGCATTTCCCAAAAAATGACAAATATCGTAAAGATGCCGAATTAATTTTTGAATCAGCAATCATGGCATTTGAACCATTCGAAAGAAGTTTAATTTTATCCGCAATTGCATCCGCTGACGAAAATAAAGATTCAGAACATCAAAATGCCGCCAAAAGTGTTGGCGCAGGATTGCGTATGTTTTTTGAAAACATGGGGCCAGCTTGGGTAAAATTTGGACAGCTTTTATCCTATGTTCCAGAATTACCATCGGAAATCAGGGAAGATTTGGGAAAATTAAAAGACAAAGCAGATATTCCACCCAGATGGGAATTATTTGATTCCATCAAAAATACTCTGCCAAATGAATTACAAAAAAATATTGTATCAGTGGATGAAATAATTGGCGCTGGATCATTTTGGGTTACTGCAAAAATTAAATACGTGGATGTAAAAAATGGTAAGGTTCAAGATAAGGTTTTATCTTTGTTGCGCCCATATGCGTTAGAAAAATCACGTGCTGGTTTTAAAGTAATTGAAAAAGCCGTAAGTGATATGGCAAAAAAAGAGGGAAAATATAAATCATTATTAAAAGTTGCTCAACAGGCCAAAGCATCAGCAGAATATGAGGTAGATGTTGTTTATGGTAATAAACAGTTTGAAAAAGCAAAAGAACTGTATGGTGATATATCAATTAATATAAATGGTGAAAAATTTACACCAAACGTAGCGAATTGGGAATATTACGGTGTTGGAAAAGATAAAGTTGGATATAAAATAATGGAATTGGCACAGGGTAAAACCTTGAACAAAGCTTCTACATATGCGGAAGAAAAAAGAAAAATGGCTTTGGCTTATGTTGCTATAGAATTAACAAATCTATTCAAAGGAGATGTATGGGATATTGATCGTCATATGGGCCAGCAAAATTTTGAAAAAACCGCTGATGGTAATTACAATGTTAATATATACGACACTGGTGCCCAGATTAATAAAGCACCTAGCAAAACAGATAAAATATTATTAGCAGAGGTTTTATATGGTCTGATACGCGCAGCCAGAACCGGTATACCAATGGATCAACAAATACTGAAAACTATCAAGAATATGGATAAACTTGAAACATATTTGAAGGTCGATACTAGTTATGTTGCAGACGTTCAAAAAGGTTTGTTGGCTTTGTCAGATATAATTGAATATCAGAAAGAAATAAAAGACAAAGATGGAAATATCATTCAAAAAAGTCTTTCTTTATCTGAACAAGATTTAGCAAATGTAATAGAAGCAGTTTATGAAAATCCATCCGCAGAAAAAACAATAAAAATGTCATTAGCTGGTAAAGTAATGTTAAATAAGCTGAGACCACTTCGTAAAGGTTGGATTTCGTCTTTAAAAGAAGGTATTAATAAGAAAAGTAAAAATCCCATAAAAATAGAGTTAAAACCATTTATATCAGAAACAAATTCTATTAATTTCGATAAACCAAAATCAGAAATAAGGGATATAGAAAATATTGAAAATTCTGAATTGATATTGGGTCTGAATAAAAAATATATTAAAAATACAGACATGGATATTCCTAGGGATGTTTTATCAAAAATACAACTCCGAGAAATAGCTTAGATATATTATTATTTAAATATTTTTCACTGTTTATTTATAAAAATTCCCTGATACTGAAAATAAATTCCCTGTTAATTGTTTAGGGAATTTGTTATAATAAATTTTGAAAATAGCGGATTTGTGAGGGTTTGAACGAACATTTGATGGAATAAATTGGTAAAATAAGGGGTAAAAATATAAGAATTCCCTGCAAATTCGCTGTTATTGGTATTTTTGATAAATTTTGGTATATATGAATCGCGTAACCTTGCGACGCAAACATCATAATAACGAAATTTTTTGTGTTTTTATACGTTCGGTTTCCCTGTTATTTGATATTCGTCTATGGATTAGCAGCAGAGTTATTACCTGCCGACCAGAAATAAACAAATCACCATTTGGTGATTTTTTTATAAGCTTACTCATTGACAAACAGTATATGTGTGCTATAACTGTGGCCTAAATTATTAAAAAACAAGAAAATATGATATAATATAAAATCTTTAACAGCCAACAAGGAGAATGAAATGTTTAACACCGAAAAATTAAAAACGTTCTCTTGGGTTAATGTTGGAAATCCAGATCACGAAGATTTTGAAAAATTACAATTGAATTACAAGGTTGATGAAGATACCATTCTGGACATTTTGGATCCGGATGAACAATCACGTGTGGAAATAGAGGATGATTATAAAAACATAATTGTTCGATTCCCAATTGTTAATCGTGAAATGGATACGACCTGGCATACCGAGCCATTATCAATAATTTATTCAGATAAAAATGTTTTAACTGTTTGTCGTAAACGTTGCGATTTATTGGATAAAATGAAAGATGGCGAAAAAACTTCACGCGAAGCATTTATATTAAATATTTTGCTTCGTATTGCTGATTCATATTTGCGTTCATTAAAAGAATTAAACAAGAAAGTTTTTGCATCTAAAAAGAACTTGCAGCAACAAATTACCAAGAAAGAATTATTACTGCTTTTGGATGTTGAAAACAGTTATACGCTTTATATGGCGGGGCTAAAAGGGAATATGACCGTTATTGAAAAACTGGAAAAAATGCGATCTTTTAGACGTGATGAAGATTTAGATGAATTGTTAGAAGACACAAGAATTGAATTGAATCAGGCGATCGAGGTTATAACCAGTTATCATAAAATGTTGGTATCTATCAAAGCGACATTTGAAAGCGTAATTAACATAGATTCAAATAAATACATTAATCGGTTGACTATGTGGAATATTATTTTGATTGCCCCCACGATTTTGGTTGGTTATTACGGAATGAATATGGAATTACCATTTGCAGGATACCATGAAACAGCAGTGGTTATATTTATTGCTATTTTTGTATTTTTGTTTGGATATGGGATTTATGCCGGATTTTTTAATAAGGGCAAATAATCTTTTATTACATCAGCAATTTCATCGGGTGTTTTTAAACCATCAATTTCTATAAAATTAATATCAGAAGATTGATTAAAAAACTTTATAGCTGGCAAAGTCTCGCTTTCAAATGTGAACAAGCGTTTTTGAATAATTTCTTTTTTCATGTCGTCTATGCGACTTGAGCCTTCGGACAATCTTTTGTTGATTCTTTGGATCATGATATCTTTGGATAACTTTAAATAAACAACATTTATTATATTGTTTTGAAATTTATCAACCAGCCATTTTGCCTGGGCAATATTTCTGGGGAATCCATCAAAAAGAACATCAGTATTATCAGATGTGTGTTCCATAATCAGTGGGAAGATTTTTTCATCTGGGATTAATCCGCCCCGTTCCATTATTTTTGCAATATCTGAATCGCTGGAAAGACCGCGGAACAAAGCGCCTGTTTCAATATAATTAAACCTGTGTAACTTTAACAGTAATTCGGCAATTGTACCTTTGCCGCTTCCGGGGCCACCCATAATAATTACAATATTTTTCATGAGGATATTTTATCATAAAGTATAGAAAAATAAAAACCGGCTTTCGCCGGTCTTTTTATTTTTTGCTGCTTTCTATTGCGGCACCCAGGATGTCGCCCAGAACGCTGCCACTGTCGGTTTGATTTGCGTAATCTTTGACAGCTTGCTTTTCCATAGCAACCTGCAAAGCGCGAACAGACAGTTTTACATCGGTTCCTTCGACGGAAACAACTGATGCTTCGATAGTATCGCCAACTTTGAATTTAGAAGTATTTTGACCTTCTTTTTCACGGGACAAGTCGGTTTTACGAATAACACCGCGTGAATCCCCAGGCAATGCGACAATCAGTTCATCGGTGGTAACTTCGGAAATTGTTCCAGAAATTACAGCGCCTTTTTTCAATGATACTTTGCCATCACCACCACCAGCAGTCATTTGTTTAATGCCCAAAGTAATACGTTCTTTTTCTGGATTGATATCCAAAATCTTTGCGGTTACTTCTTGGCCACGAACGAATTTCTTCAATTCTTCTTCGTCCAGTTTATCCCAAGACAAGTCAGAAATATGAACCATTCCGTCCAGTTCTGGTGTCAATGCAACGAACAAACCAAATTCAGTTGTGTTCTTGATTGGACCAGTTATAACATCGCCAACATTGTGGGTTTCTGCAAATTCATGCCATGGGTTGCCTTGCAATTGTTTATATCCCAACGAGATACGGCGTTTATTTTGGTCAATGCCCAAAACAATAACGTTGATTTCTTGGCCATTTTGCAAAACTTTGCTTGGGTGAATGTTTTTGTTGGTCCATGATAATTCAGACATATGAATTAAACCTTCGACCCCGTTACCCAAATCAACGAATGCACCGTAATCGGTAAGCGATGAAACTTTACCATTTACAGTATCGCCAATGTTAAATGCACGTGATGCGTTTAACCATGGATCTTCTTCCAGTTGTTTCATACCCAATGATACGCGGTGTGATTCTGGATCAAATTGAATAACTTTGACAGTGATTTTTTGACCAGCATGAACCAGTTCACGTGGATGATTAACGCGTTTCCAAGACAAGTCTGTAACGTGCAACAATCCATCGATTCCGCCCAGGTCAACAAACACACCGTAATCGGTTATGTTTTTAACAACTCCTTCGAGCACTGCGCCCAGGCTGATATTTTTCATTGCTTCTTTTTGTGCAGCAGCAATAGAATCAGATTGAATTGCGCGACGTGAAACAATTGCGTTTGTGCGCAAAGCGTCCATTTTTAAAACACGGAATTTGTCAGTTACACCGACCAAAGATTTTGCGTCGCGAATTGGACGGCTGTCTGCTTGACTGGACGGCATAAATGCGAAAACGCCACCCAAATCAACGGTATACCCGCCGCGAACAGTTTCCATAATAGTTCCGGTTGGATCGACACCATCTGCAACTGCTTTTTCCAGTTCTTTCCATGCTTTTTCTGCACGTGCTTTTGTATAAGACAAGACGGCGGTTCCTTCGCGGGACTCATAACGTTCAACAAAGACGTCAATAATATCGCCAACTTTTGGTGGGTTTGCACCGAATTCTTTTAATGTGATACGACCTTCGGACTTTAAACCAACATCAACCAAAACGAAGTCGCTGCGAATATCTTTGACTGTACCTTTGGTTGCATAGCCCTGCAAGGTTTCTTGTTTGCCATAATCGGCATCAAACATCTCTGCAAAATGTTCATTTGCAATAGGATTGAATAATTCTTTGGATAAATCTTTCATAGGGAAATTTCATACAAAGTTTGCCATCGCATAGATACGAGGTCTTGGCGGGTTAAACGATTGCTTGATGCCGCCCCAAGCAAGCCAGGAGATTATAGATTAAAAATTTCCAGATTGCAAATTATTTTAATCCGTATGCTTTTAATAAAGAATCGGGCAAAGGATCACGACCAATAAACTCACGATAAAGGACATCCATCTTTTTTGTATCCCCATTTGCTAATATTATATTTTGATATTTTTTCATCAATGGGGAAAATGGGTCTTTATTCATGGCTATGAAAGCGTCCGCAGCCAGCAATTCTGCCCACATATAAGAATAATACCCAGCAGAATAAGGACCACTGAAGATATGCAGAAATCCATTTTGGTATTTGTCATATGGTGCCGCAGGCATTATCGCTATTTTTTTGCGTGTTTCGTCCAAAGCTTTTTGAACATCTGTTTCTGATAAGTTTTGGCTTTGATATATTTCTAAATCAAATATGCCAAATTCAATCTGTCTAAGAACCCACATACCCTTTTGAAAATGTTGGGCTTTATTTATTTTTTGAATCAATTCATCTGGCATTTCCGCGCCAGTTTTATAATGCTTCGCGATACGTTTTAAAACCTTTGGAGAATCCCAAAAGTATTCTAAAAATTGCGATGGAAATTCTACAACATCCCAATCAACAGCATTGCCGGATAATGGGGATTCGTTTACTTTTGACAGCAAATCCATCAATGCATGTCCTGTTTCATGGAATAAAGTAGAAACATTATTAAGTGATAAAAGAGCAGGCGCGTCATTTATAGCAGGTGGAAAGTTTCCAACTATAACCGCTTCGGGCAAACATAATTCATTATTAGAATTAATATGGTGGCTGTGGAAACCATTCTCCCAAGCGCCAGATTGTTTTTCTTTTCGTGTTTGTAAATCAACATAAAAACCACCGATTATTTTTCCCTCTTTCATAACATCAAAATAGTGTGCGGTTGGATGCCAAAGTGAAACTTTGCGTTCAACCAGTTTGATATCAAACATTTCTTGAAGTAAATCAAATACACGTTTTGTGGTTGCATCTGCTTCGAAATAAGGTTTGGTTTCATTTTCATCTAAACTATATTTTTCTTTAAGAATTTTTTCAGAATAATATGCCTTGTCCCATTGGGAAAAATCTTTAACCCCGTCTTTTGCGGCACGTTCTTTTAATTCTTCTAATTCTTTTAATGCCTGGGGTCGTGCGGCATCAGCAATACGGTGTAAAAATTCCCCTGCTTCTTTTGGACTCGGAGCTGCCCGGTCTTCAAATGCCAGCTCAGCATAATTTTTATAACCTAATATCCTAGCAGTTTCTTGATGAAGGGATAAAATTTTCGGAATAAGTTTTTCATTTTCAGGTGCACGTGTAATATAAGCACGATACATTTTAGAACGTAACTCGCGATCTGATACATAAGTCATAAAAGGAATATAAGATGGGGCAAGTAAAGAAAATTCCCATCCATCAGTGATTTTATTTGCATCTTTATCAGATTGTGGCATATTTCCCAATAATTTTTCATCGGTAATTTTTATAGAAAAACTTTTGTTTGCAGCAATAACATTATTGGAAAATTCTTGTGAAAGTTTGGATAATTCTGCACTTATTTGTTTTAACTGTGTCTGTTCTTCTGAAGGTAAATCTATACCGGCAATTTTGAAATCTCGAATTGAATCATCAATTACTTTCTTTTGTTCATCATTCAGTTTTTCATATTCGTTTTTTTTGATTTCTAGAAATCCTTGATAAATACCCTTGTGTCGTGCCATATCAGAAGAAAAATCAGACATAACTGGCAAAATATCATTCATAATTTTTTCTGTTTCTTCAGAATGCATAACACCATTCAAATGATAAATAGGATAAGTTATTTCATGAAGTTCATAGCTATTATCTTCCAATGCACGAACAAAATTCATATAGGTTTTGTTTGGGTTTGCAACAATCTTTTCCACCCCTTCGCGTGTTTTTTCAACGGACTCTTTTACACGTTCAGGTGCATTTTCTAAAGCATTAAGATTAAATTTTCCAAGTTGTTCGTATGCCATTTTATTTCCTTTACAAATGTGTGCTGCGAAGAAAGCGGTGATAATCACCGCCAATATCCCAACAATGTTTAATATTTTATTTTTCACTTTAATAACCTTACTATCAAATTATCCAAAGTCAAAAAACTTTTCGCAATTAATCGGTTATTTTTTATTACAAAATGTTCGCCGTTTGTAAAATCTGTATCAATAATTTTTAAAATTTCTGGTGTCAACAAAACACCGCGAATCGTGCGCAGTCCCGTCATTAAAATCTCTACTGTGCGATCGTAATTTTCCAATGGAATTAATTGTTCGTTTAATGTTTCATACCACTGGTTATCAATTAAAATTCGACCGGCCGCACCATCCCCCAATCCCAGATAAGGTTGCCCATCCCAGATATTTAAATTGTGTTTGCATGGGGTTCCGTAATTAGAAACCTCGTAACGGGGCAGGTTCAGTGTTTCGCCGATTGTTTCATACATTTGCGCCATTGTTTCATTGTCTGGCATTTGTAAATTTTGTCGTGCGAATGGAGTTCCAGGTTCAATAGATAATTCATAAAGTGATGCGTGTTCAATTCCCAATGAATTTATATTTTTGCATAATTCTTTAACGTCTGTGGTGGTATGATTTGGCAGGCCATAAATAAAATCGGCCGATACACGCAGTTTTTCGTTTTGTGCAATTTTTATTAATTCAAGTGCAGCCTTTGCATTATGAATTCTTCCCAAAAATTTTAATTCATCATCACGCAGGGATTGAACGCCAATGGAAATTCTGTTTATACCAGCATCAATAAATTCTTTTAATTTTTCTTTATCCAGTGTTCTGGGATTAGCCTCTATCGTGATTTCAGCGTCTGTTGCGACGTCAAAAGAATTGTGCAATTCGTTCATAATTTCTGCAAAAACTTTTGTTGGCATTAAACTGGGTGTGCCGCCACCAAAAAATATAGTTGGGATTTTTACATTACCAATACGTTCACGCCAATAATGAATTTTTGAAATAATTTTATTTTTATAATCTGTCCAATCTGGCGCGCCGCAAGCATTTGAATAAAAAGCGCAATAATTACATTTGTTTACACAAAAAGGTACGTGAATATAAATATTATATAAAGCAGTCATTATTGTGTTGCGTCTGGAACCATTGATACATCGTATGAAGAGATATTTGATATGGCATTACTGGTTTGACATATTTCAACATTATATACACTGCTATAAGTGTTTTGGCAAGTTGTCAAAGTAGAATCACAATATATTTTTCCAAAAGGGCATATTTTATTGGTGTTATCTTCATCAGCAGGCAATAGTAAAATGCTGCGATCACAACTTCCGCCACTACAATTTACACCATTAGCAGGATTAGTTCCCGTTGGCGTAAAGGCGTATTGTCCAGGGACACATTTAAGTGATGTTCCATCATTACTGCGTCTGCCACCATTCTCCCAGCACAGGCATGCGCCCCATGATGGAGTATCAACTTTATTCCAATAATTTAATGGGCACATATTTTCCCCAGATAATACACCATAAGTAGAAACGATAGTGCTTATCATAGTGTTGGTAAAGTAGGCTTCGCAATATGCTTTTTCACCAGTAGTTGAATATTGATAATGACTTGTAGACAAGTTTAAATATCTCTTTTGTACAAATTGTCCACCATAGTTTTGACAGTCTGCCGACAAGCTGTTCACAATTTGATTATAAATTTCTGTGGCTACACCACTTTTGTGCATTTGTTGTGTATCTATATTTCCAGTGGTTGCATTACTTGTTGTTCGTAAACCATAATAAACATTATTGCTGACATCAATAGATCTATCAAACCCACCAAAAATATTACGTGCAAAGTCCGGATCGTCTTCGGGATTACATGCATCAATCGCTAGTAATTTCTTAGCGCATGTTGATACATTAGATACAGTGGCAGATAAAGAACTGGTATAATCATAAGTTTCAAATGTAAACCAATCCAAAGCATATCCAGTAGAAAATACCCCACTAAGTGGATTGTAAAAGTTGTTATAAGACGTTCCACCAAAATCATCAAAGCATTGCTTTACAACTGCACGGCAAGCATCGGTTAAATCTTGATCTTTGCGTGTTTCAATGTATTGGGCAATAATTCCATTCCCATCTGCATCGCCAAACATATTATCACATGCCGCAACATATTTTTTGCAGGTATCATCCAACAATACAATTGTATCTGGGGTGACGTCCGCGATTCCATTGACAATGCTGGACATAGCAGATGTTATAGAAGCACTTCCACTTGTATAACACGCAGATACAAAATCCATACAACCGGTTTTGATTTCATCAACTTTTTCACGTTGAGCATAATATATTGCAAGCATTGCTTTATCTAAATAATCAGACCATACATCTTCGGCAATCTCTTCGCATTTATCCAAATCTGGTTGAGCAAACTGTTTAACCTTGGTTTCAAATGTAGATACAAAAGAGCGATTAGCGGGGATAGTCGCCAGATTTTGATCAGCCAAAGTGGCATCATCATCAAAGCTTAGCAGTTCTTGTAATTTATAAAATTCAACAACCCCTTCCAACGGTTTGCCAGTCGTGACATCAATATATTTTCCATTATCTAAACATCTATGATAATTTGCACCACAAACTTCTTCTGATAAAACTGCAGTTTCAACAGCATGTAGACATTCGGTCGCATCATAAGAATTTCGTTCTTGGCGATCTTTGACGCGCGCTAAATCCAGCAAAGCCCCCGCTTCGCGAACACTGGCCGTCATTGTTTTTTTTGTGGTATTTAATTGTTTTTGTACGGCGTTGCAATCTTGTTCTATTGCCATTAAGTATGCCGTTACAGAACGTTGTAATGTGGAATCTGTGCAACTATCACTGACCGCATCACGACATTTGTTGTAGATTGCAGTATAAAGATTTTTTCCATTATACGCGGCGATCGCCTGTCCATTATCAACAAATCCAAATCCCGAAGAATCGTCCATTTTTAGGCTTATTGAATTTAACCCTTCATAGGCACCGCCGACACTGGTGCTTTCGCCTTTGATAGAATTCATAATTGCTTGCAGTAATGCAGCCGATGAAGATTTATCCCCGGTCAGGGCGTCTTCGCCTTCGCTGGATTGTTTCATAGCGGCGGCTTGTTCGGCGGTTAATCCTACACTGTCCAAAGATTCAGTAAAAGTGGTCAGTTGAGCATTTGCTTCTTCCATAACGCTTTGTGCTTCGACTATATCAAGAATTCTATTTGAACAAGAACATCGTTGATAGTTTGGATTTTTTACTGTGCAGAATTGATCCATACAAGCAAAGTATGCAGATTTGCATTGATCATATGCCGCACCAGTTCTGGTTGTAATGGTTTGTGATTCTTCGGCAGCACGTGCCGTAACAACAGGTTTAGAAGCTGTTCTGGCAGATACAGATGAACGTGTAGATGCAGTGGTTCGTTTTATATTTGTTGATTGTACCCCGCTGCGGGCAGAAACCTTGGCCACGGCGGATGTGGAACTGCGCCCAGAATTTTCGGTCGCGGGTCTGGCAGATCTTGCTTCGCGCGTGACGGCAAAAACAGGCGCAATAAAGCACGCACAAGAAATCGCTAAAAATGCGACAATTTTTCTCATCCTTAACCCAGATTGTAGCGAATTTTATAAAAGCTGGTCAACAGTTTAATTAGTATTATTTACAGTTATCAGCATTTCAATAAATAATAAATACTTTCCCCTTGCAAATTAATTTTTTTTGGGTAAAATTGGGCACGCTTGGCGGATAGGGCGGAATCTAAATAATTAACTTAGGATACGTGCAATTCGTCAGGATAACTTTTTAATGGGGCATATGGCGGAATTGGTAGACGCGCTAGTTTCAGGTACTAGTGGGGCAACCCTTGGAAGTTCGAGTCTTCTTATGCCCACCATATCCTTTGGGGGCTGTAGCTCAGTTGGTAGAGCGCTACGTTCGCAATGTAGAGGTCGTGAGTTCGACTCTCATCAGCTCCACCAATAAAGTATGGCATTAGTTAAAAAGTATGATATAGTATACAAACACAAAGCAAAACTGGTCTTGTGGCGGAATGGTAGACGCTGAGGACTTAAAATCCTTTGATCATTGCGATCGTGTGGGTTCAAGTCCCACCAAGACCACCAGTTCTATAAAAAATTAAAGAAGAGAGAGTTATTATGAAAGACTTCTTTTTACGTCTGATTTGTGGTTTTATTCCTTCTAGAAAAGCCCGTCATAGTTTTAGAAATTATTTCAAAAAGTCAAACACGACCACAGCTCATAAACATTCAGAATCAAAATTGGCACATCAATATCTAGACGGTTTGAACGGTGTTGAAATTGGTGGCAGTAATCAAAATTCTTTTGGTCTGGAACGCACAGGCGGGTATGCAAATATTGATTTCACGGCTGATCAGGGGAAAAATTGGCAAAGTAAAGATTTTCAAATAAAACCGGTTAATTTGGTTTCTTTCGGAGATGATTTACCATTAAAAAATAATTCTGTGGATTATGTAATCAGCAGCCATGTTATTGAACATTTTTTTGATCCTGTTAAGGCAATAAAAGAATGGTTGCGCGTTGTAAAACCAGGTGGATATGTTTTTATGATTGTACCGCACAGGGACAGAACTTTTGATAGAAAGCGCGCCTTGACCAGCGTATCAGAATTGATGGACAGATACGATAAAAAATTAAAACTGGAAAATTATTTAATCAGCAAAACAACATATGACCCAGAAACTAATACAACCAACCATGATATATTAAAAATTATTGATAACCCAAAAAAGGTAAATGATAAAACATTGGAAAAGTATAGAAGGGCAACTGTCAATGACCATATCCATTGGACGGTTTGGAATCATGAAACTTTCTTGGCCCTTATGAAAAAATGCAAATTTAAAGTAATAGAATCCCAAGATCCAGATGACAAGGTTGGGAACGGATTTACAATTGTTTTGAAAAAATAAAGCGCCCCAAATGGCGCTTTTTATATGTTTGAAATAAATTATTTACAACAACAAGAACAACTAAAAGAAACAGGTTCAGAAAACCATCCAACGATTTCTTTTTCAGATGGAACGCCACCAACAAATACTATTTTATCATCAATAACAACCGCTGGTGTTGTCATAATCCCATATTTAAGTAACTCAGAAATATCTTCGTTTTTTGTAACGTTCGCATCAAATTCATTCGTTTTAACTATATTGTTAATCAATTCAAATGTTTTTTTACAACTAGGACATCCTGTCCCCAGTACAATAACTTGTTTCATAATTTATCCTTTTTTTATAATGCGTTTAAAATGTATCCTGTGATAATAAATGCGGCCAGCAAGAATGCGATAAATATCCCCAGCAATTTATAACTGAATACTTTTTTCAACATTATCATTTCTGGTAACGAGATAGCGGTCAAGCTCATCAACATAACCAATGCGGTGCCAACGGGGACCCCCTTCATCAGTAAAACCTGAATAATTGGGACAACGCCCGCGTGACTGGCATATAATGGTATTCCAATAACGGATGCGAATGGAACTGCCCAAGCATTTCCTGTGCCCAGATAGCGAATAAAAAATTCTTGGGGAACAAAACCATGCATGAATGAACCAATTATCAATCCCAGAATAATATAAATCCACAGGGATTTTATCGTATGCAGTGCAAAATTATTTGCGTATTTTATTAGTATTGTTGCTTTATCACGGACAGATTTGCATGTGCAAACATCTGGTTTTTTAATATCAATTTTTATGGATAAAAATCGCGCCAGATTAAATTTATCCGCCAACCATCCAGCGATGACCGAAATTATTGCGCCGGTTAAAACATAAATTGATGCAACGTATAATCCAGTCCCGGGCATACCAATCAGCATAATTGTTGCGATTTCACTGATAAGTGGGGACGCAACCAAAAAAGCCGCCGCAACGCCAAACGGCACGCCCGCCGCCAAAAATCCCATGAACAGCGGTATAGAAGAGCACGAACAAAACGGAGTAATCATTCCCAAAAATACAGCAATAATATAACCATACCACTTGTTTTTTTCGGATAAATAATCGCGAACTTTTTCAGGCGATAATTGCGCACGGAACAAAGAAATAATAAATATCAAAATATAAATCAAAGCGAATATCTTGGTGGAATCTTCTATAAAAAAATGCACGGCCGTCCCCAGGGCAGAATCCAAAGACAGCCCAAGCCAAGAAATACATAAATCTGCAAATTTTGTAAAAATACTTAACATTGTTAAACAAAATCCTACTAAAAATTTTAATACCGTGGCAACGAAAAACTTGATTTTTGTAAAATGTATGGCAAAATTGTGGGTATGAAAAAGATGAACTTCATTTTTAATGCTTTTTTCTGGCGCGTCCGCGCCTGACTTTCCGTATGCGCCATAAATTTGCGCTTTTATTTTTCAATCAATTAATCTAACATTTGTTAAAATGGAGTTATAACAATGTCCAAAAATATTATTTTAACCGGCGATCGCCCAACGGGAAATCTGCACATAGGTCACTATGTGGGTTCTTTGCGCCGCCGTGTGGAAATGCAAAATAGCGGAAAATACGAAACTTTTATAATGATTGCCGATGCCCAGGCCTTGACCGACAACGCTGATAATCCACAGAAAGTTCATGATCATGTTTTACAGGTTGCGCTGGATTATTTGGCGGTTGGAATTGACCCAACTAAATCAACCATATTCATTCAATCTGAAATTGCTGAATTAACTGAACTTACGTTTTATTATATGAATTTGGTAACGTTGGCCCGTTTGCAAAGAAACCCAACCGTTAAAACGGAAATTGCAAATAATCGTGAAAAATTTGGTACATCGGTGCCGGTTGGTTTTTTAACTTATCCTATTTCCCAGGCTGCGGATATTACCGCGTTTAATGCGACAGTTGTTCCAGTTGGCGAAGATCAATTACCAGTTATAGAACAGACCCAAGAAATCGTGCACAAGTTTAATTCTTTGTATGGTGAAACATTGACAATGCCAAAAGGGTTGGTCCCGGATTTGGCGGCAGCGGCGCGGTTGCCGGGTATAGACGGAAACGCAAAAATGGGAAAATCTCTGAATAATTCAATTTATTTAAAAGACAGCGCGGATGAAATCGCGGACAAGGTTAAAACCATGTTCACTGATCCGACTCATTTACGTGTAGAAGACCCGGGTCATACAAAAAACAATCCTGTCTTTACTTATCTGTCTGTATTTGCCCGGCCAGAACATTTTGCAGAATTTTTACCAGAATATAAAAACTATGATGAATTGGCGGCGCATTATGAACGCGGCGGTTTGGGCGATGTAAAGGTTAAAAAATTTTTGAACGATGTTTTACAAAATATATTGGCACCAATACGTGCCAGACGTGAAGAGTTTGCAAAAGACCCCGCCGCAGTTATGGAAATGCTGCGCGTTGGAACAATTCGTGCACGCGAAGTCGCAGCGGCAACAACGGCGCGTGTGAAAAAAGCCATGGGGCTGAATCATTTTGAATAAGGGTATCATAATACCATACTTATTTTTCTTGACTTTTTGGGGGTTGCAGGGCATAATTGCCCTGCTTTTTAATAAAAGGTTAGAAAAATGCAATTAACAAAATCAACTAAATCGCTGAAAGCGAGCGAGTTGCAAGCAGACTGGTATTTAATTGATGCCACTGATGTTACGCTTGGACGCTTGGCGGCTTATGTCGCAACGCTTTTGCGCGGTAAAAACAAACCAACATTTACGCCCAATATGGATTGTGGCGATCATGTTATCATTATTAACGCTGACAAAGTTGCTTTGTCAGGAAAGAAAGCTGCTGGTGAAAAATTCTATTGGCATACTGGATGGGTTGGCGGAATCAAAGAACGCACACTGGGTCAAATGCGCGCCGAAAAACCAGAAAAGTTCGTATTCAATGCAGTTAAACGTATGATGGGACGCCGTACATCAGTTGCTTTGGCAGATAAACGTCTGACAAAATTGCACGTTTACGCGGGCGCAGAACATAAACACGCTGCGCAAAATCCAAAAGTAATAGATTTCGCGAACATGAACAGAAAAAATAAAAGGGGCGAATAATGGCAGAAGTTAAAAAAACAGCAACGGCCGCAAAGAAAGCAGCCCCTGTGAAAAAAGAAACAAAAGCAGCCCCGAAAGAGGCAGCAAAAGTTGTTAAAAAAACTGTGACTAAGAAAACAGAAACCCCAGTTGCAAAATTAAATGATGCAACATACGCCACCGGTAAACGTAAAGACAGTATTGCTCGTGTTTATTTGGTTCCAGGCAAGGGAAATATTGTTATCAATGGTAAACCAATTGCTGAATATTTCCGTCGTCCAGTTTTGCAAATGATTATTGCTCAACCATTTGGCGTTACAAAACGCGATGGACAATATGACGTTGTTGCAATGTGTATGGGTGGTGGTTTGTCTGGTCAGGCCGGCGCGGTAAAACACGGAATTTCCAAGGCATTAAATACACGCGAACCTGATTTGCGTCCAGCATTAAAAGCCGCTGGATTCTTGACACGCGACAGTCGTGTGGTCGAACGTAAGCATTATGGTTTCCATAAAGCACGTCGTTCAACCCAGTTCAGCAAACGTTAATCTGCTGATTTTATACGGGGGTGCGATTTTGCACCCCCGCTTGGATTTAGAGGTTTTTACATGATTAAAAAAGAAAAAATAAAAGATTTACACTATTCATTAACAGGTTTAATTACTGATACCGAAATTAATAAAGCAGCGGATGAAATTTTAACCGAACACGGCAAGAATGCAAAAATGCCGGGCTTTCGCGCGGGGCACATTCCTTTGAATATTTTGCGTCAAAAATATGGTGCATCTGCCAAAGCCGAAGCAATTGATAAATTAATGAACGGGGATCTAGAAAAATTTACAGCGGATAAAAAAATTCGTTTGGCTGGATCACCAAAGGCGGACGTTGCAAAATTCAAAGATGGCGAAGATGTAGAATACACTTTGGAATTTGATGTTTTGCCATTCTTGCCAGCAATTGATTTGGAAAAATTTACACTGACCAAAAAAATTACAACCGTACCAGCAGATGAAATTACCAAAGCATTGGAAAATTTGCGTAAATCACGTGCCCAGGCCGAAAAGCAGGGCGATGATTACAAAGCTGTTGATGGTGACATTGCAATTATCGATTTCAAAGGATTCGTTGGGAACGAAGCATTTGAAGGCGGGGAAGCAAAAAAACATCACCTAATTTTGGGCAGTGGTTCATTCATTCCAGGGTTCGAAGAAAAAGTTATCGGGCATAAAGTTGGCGAAGAATTTGATATTAATGTTAAATTCCCAAAAGAATATCATAGCGAAAAACTGGCGGGAAAAGACGCAAAATTTGAAATCAAAATTCATGAATTGCGCCATCATGTTTTGCCGGAACTAAATGACGAATTGGCCAAAGAAATCGGTCAAGAATCAGTCGCAAAATTAAAAGAACATGTTCATAAAATTTTAGAAGAACAGTATACAGAGGCTTCGAAACGCGAAATGCGTAATGAATTGTTGGACATCTTGGCTGACAAAGTTAAATTGGATTTACCACACGTTTTGGTTGTCCAAGAAATTGAGATGGCAAAGAAAGAATATGAACATGCACATGCTGGTCATAATCATTCTGGTAAAGATGAAAAATTTGATGAAAAGAAAGAAGAAAAAGAAGCCGAGCGTCGTGTAAAGTTGGGCTTGATATTGGCGGAATGGGGTACTCAAAACCAAGTTGCAATTACAAACGAAGATTTGCAACGTGCTATTTGGGCCGAAGCCGCACGCTATCCGGATCCAAATATGGTGTTTGATTTTTATAATAAAAATCCAAATGCTTTGGCAATGATGCGTGGAATGTTGTTTGAACAGAAAGCATTGGATGCAATGCTGGAAAAGGTTAAAACGAAAGAAAAAAGCGTTAAACCTGAAGAATTGTTTGAACAAAAATCTGTTAAATAAAAAATCGCCGCAATCGCGGCGATTTTTATAGAATTAATGTATATTATATATTATGATTCATAGGATATTTAAAGGAGTATAAAAATGCAAAATAAAGATTTAACTGCAAGCGAATATATGTTTAAAATACATGCAGATCATTTTATTACAATTTTTAATTGGTTGAATGATTCACAAATATCGGTCACTGGTGAATTGGCCAATAAATTAAAAATGGATTTTAATAATCTTTTGGTACAAATCCCTGGTTTAAACCCAAAGTTTTCAGTGGAAAAGATGGATCCATCAGACTTATATTTTCATGCCGACAGTGATGGTATTTATAGAATTATAGCAACTAATTTCACTAATAAAAAATCTATCGTATTTAATGGTAAAAATTATGAAATTTACAATCCTGGTTTATCTATAATAAATGATATGTTGGATGAATATGTTAAAGGGGTATTAAGTAAAAAAAATAATTTAGAATTTGCAGCAGATATGTTAAAAAAAATAAATAAACAAAATAATAATATTGATACAAATTTTGTTCAAAAAGAAAAATAAGAATTAGAATAAAACAAATCGCCGCAATCGCGGCGATTTTTTTAATGATTTTTACTTTCTTGCTTTTGATTTAAGCTCTGCGCTTGGTTTAAATGACACAACGCGGCGTGCAGTTATTACCGCTGGCGCGCCTGTTTTTGGATTCCTGCCCATGCGTGCATTTTTTTCCAAAATTTTGAAACTGCCCAGACCCGCAACCTTGACTTCCTCTCCGCGAATCAAAGATTCTGCGATTTCGGAAAATATCAAGTCAACCATTTTGTATGCTTGGGACATAGTCAGTCCGCTGGATTTGCTTAAACTTTCTGCAAAATCATTTCTGGTAATAGTTGACATTTTTATACCCTTATCATTGCTGCGCCCCAGGTCAACCCAGACCCAAACGCAGGATACATTACCAATTGTCCATGTTTAATTTTTCCAGTATTCATACCGTCTACTAATGCAAGCGCCCCGGATGCTCCACTGGTATTAGCATGTTGATCAACAGTAACGATGATTTTTTCCAATGGGAATCCCAAACGTTGTGCGCCACTTTCGATAATACGCAGGTTAGCCTGGTGTGGAATAATCCAGTCAATGTCTTCAGATTGGATGCCAGCATGTTCCATAATAAAGGTTGCTGCATCAGGCATTAATTGTACTGCATTTTTATAAGTTTCTGGGCCATTCATTTCAACATGTGGTCCAGGTTTTTCGTGCAGCATTCCATAACCACGACCATCGGAATAAACAACAGTATCAATTATACCGCTGTAATTAGAAGAAGATTGTTCAAAAATCATTGCTCCCGCACCGTCACCAAATAATACGGCGGTACTGCGATCTGTCCAATCAATAAAGCGGGTCATTTTTTCTGCGCCAATTACCATGATGCGTTGATGCATACCTGCATTAAAGAAAGCACGTGCACAATGCAAGGCATAAATATAACCAGTACATGCACCACGAACATCAAAACTTGGTGCATTATTGGTCATTCCTAAATCACGTGAAATCATAGTGGCAACAGATGGGAAAGCATGTTCCGCAGAAGTTGTTGCAACAACAATTAAATCAATATCATTTGGTTGTAATCCTGCTTTTTCCAAAGCTGCGCGTGCAGCCGCCGTTGCCATATCCCCGACAGTTTCGTCATCACGTGCAATATGACGTTGTTTGATACCTGTACGTGTTAAAATCCATTCTTCGGAAGTTTCAAGAATCTTAGTGAAATCTTCATTAGTAATAATTTTTTCCGGCAAATAAGAACCATAGCCGATAAGTCTATTTCCCATATTTTACCCCTTTTTGGCGCTTGGTAAGCATTACATATAAAAAGTTAAAAAGCAATAAAAGAAAAATATTAAATTTTTATTCCACGTTTTTTAACGCTTCTTTTATTGGTGCCAATTTTGTGACTTCTTCGCGGATTTTATCGTTGAAATCATCTTCAACTAAATATGCAGCATACTTAATAGCATTTGCAAACGCCAAAGCATCGCTGTTTCCGTGCGTTTTTACAGAAAAACCATTTAATCCCAGAAACACAGCCCCAGCATAAGAACGTGGATCTATCTTATTTTTTAATCGTTTAAACACATGAATTAATAAAAATGATGCTGCAATCGCGATCCATGATTTTTTAATAGAATCCATTAAAACACGTTTGATAAGTTTTGCAGTACCTTCGATAGTTTTTAACACTACGTTTCCGGTCCATCCGTCGGTAACGACCACTTCTACCTGGCCGGCACTGATGTCGGTTGCTTCTACGAATCCGATATATTCATAAGGCAGGGAATCTTTATTTTCCGATAAGACTTTGTTTAAATTTTGTAAAACCTTGTTACCTTTGGTTTCTTCTTCACCAATGTTTAAAATGCCAAGTTTAGGTTTAGGCATCTTACCGATAGTTTCAGCATAAATACAACCCATCAAAGCAAAGTCAAACAAGTTTTCTTCGTCACAAATAACATTCGCACCCAAATCTAAAATAACCGCACGTTTGTCGCCGCCGCTGCTGGGTAACATGGTTGTAATCGCTGGTCTGGAAATTCCATCGATGGTTTTTAATGCCAATTTAGACAAGGCCATTAAAACACCTGTATTACCAGCAGAAACAATAGCACATGAATTTCCAGCACGGACATCTTTGATGGCCATATACATGCTGGTATCACCGGCACGTCTGATAACGTCGGCAACTTTGTCAGTACCCTTGATTACATCTGGTGCATGGATTATTTCGCTGTTGCGTGCAACTCTGGGATATTTTTTCAGCATTTCTATTAAACGCTTTTTATCCCCAAAGATACGAAAGAATATTTCTGTTTCAGCGTTTTGAAAAAGAAATTGATTCATACCTCCTAAAACAGAGCGTGGGGCTTTATCCCCCCCCATTGCATCAATAGCTATGATTTTTTTTGTACTCATCTTTGGCGGATTTATTTAGTTCCGCATGCAGGACAAACATGATGTGGACGTTTCTTTTCCCCACATTTTTTGCAAACTGATGATGGCATTACTGTTAATGCATCGTGTGCGCGACGTTGTTTTGAACGAGATGCGCTGGTTTTTTTCTTTGGAACTGCCATTTTTATTTTCCTTTATTGTTCGGTTGGCTATTTTAGCGAAATAAAGGGATTTTGCAAGAGAAACTTTTTCGCTTTCCACAACTATTATTTTTATGATATAATTATAGCCATGAGAATAAAATCTACCTTTTTCCTTGTCAGTGCTGCGGTTTTCTGCGTTTTTGGGGCGAATGCCGCTTCGCGTGAAGGGACCCCTGTTTATTATCAACCACAAACCCCGACGTATGTGGGTAATCAAAAGCAAGTGCAAACAATCAGTCAACGCAGTTATTCTTACCAGGTTCCGCGTCAATACTCTGCATCAGATTTTAATGGCACAATGACCCCAGCGGGGATAGCAACCGGTGATTTGCCTCCTTGGGTTTTGTCTTTGGATTATGGACGCAGATTTTCAAATTTCGAATTTAAAACAGGTGTTAACTCTGTTTTGAAATGGGATGATATGGTTTTTAATGAAATTACGGCCAGGGTAGATTCAAATTTCAATGTAAAAAATTATGATTTGTTTGCTTATGGTGAATACAGCGCGGGCAACATGGCTAATGGTGGTTTCTCTATGGATTATGACTTGGAACCATATGATGCCACTGAAAAAGATGTTGGTATATTTACGATTTCTGTTGGTAAAGAAACCGGTAACACCAAAAGTATGAAATTTGCGTTTGGTGCAAAACACATTTGGGATCTTGGTGGATGGAAATTATCCCCCAGCATAGGATATGAAATTTTCCAGCATAATTTGGAAATGCATGATCAATATTATCCAAATAACGGGGTATATTTACCACTTTTGACACCTGATGGAGACTATATCTTTGGTGACGAAGAAGGTAATTTTTATAATGTTGCACAATCTGATCAGCAAGATGCAATAGATAATGGTTGGTACCAGGTTTGTTTGTCCCCAGAAGATATTATGTTGGGGTATGCGAATGTGGATGGAACTTTGACAACAAGTGTTCCGTATACCCAGGATCTTTTAAATCCTTATGAACCTTGGGGTGTTTTGCCCGGACAATGTGTTATTATTGGGGGTGATGGTCCAATATTAGTAGAAGGAACAACCCATATTTATAATACTACATGGAGTGGGGTTTTCTTGGGTTTAGAACTTGAAAAACAAATGACGTATAAGGATAAGTTACGTTTTTATCTTCAGGCTGGAATGCCAAATTATTCATCCGAGGGTATATGGCCAAACAGAACAGATTGGCAGCAAAGCCCCAGCTTTATTGACGAAGGAAGTACCGGCGCATATTCATACCAGGCAGAAATGGAATATAACTATCAACTATCTGATAGATTACAACTAGCATTAAAAGCAAATATGAATTTATATCATGTTGGAAAAATAGGTGGGGAATTATATGTTGCAGCATATTCGGATTATTTAATGGATGAATATGGTCAATACGTATTTACTGATGGTGGTATATATGGCGGAACCACTTGTGACCCAAACGCTACAACAAATTGCTATCCAGTTGTGGTAGAATACGAAGCAGAAACAGTTCAAATCAAAGATTCACTTAAATACGCACAATGGCAATCATTCAGCTTGCATTTGGGTATAAAATATACATTTTAAAATGGCCGCGAAATAGCGGCTTTTTTTTTAAAATAAATTTAGACTGTGAAAAGTAATATTTTTAGATTATAATATTAATCTGATATGAAAAAAATATTTATATTATTTATAGCTTATTTAATTTATATATCTTCGGCGGTGGCGGAAACTGGTCAATTCGATTTTGATCGATGGAATAATATTTTAAATCAAATCCAAGATCGCGCAGTTGCAGAAAATATTGATGACCATATTATTAATGACACAATTCAAGATGCTTCGTTTATTCCAAAGATAGTTTGGCGTGATAAAAATCAATCTGAATTTAAGTTAACGATGAATGGTTATTTATCTAGAATGATTAATAAAAATCGCATTAATACGGGTAAAGAAATGCGAAAAAAATATCCAACTTTATTAAACAAGGTTTATAATAAGTATGGTATTCAGCCATATGTTATTTTGGCTTTTTGGGGATTAGAATCAAACTATGGCCAGTATAAGGCGCACTATCAATTATCAGACGCTTTTTTAACATTAATTTATGAAGGGCGCAGGGAACAATTTTTCACAGAACAATTAATCGCTTTGATGAAAATCGCGGATAAAAATAAACTGGACATAAAAGATGTTTATGGCAGCTGGGCCGGGGCGATGGGGCATTTTCAATTTATACCGACAACATTAACCAGTTATGGGGTTGATGGAAATGGAGATCGAAGAATAGACATAATTCACAGTGTCGGCGATGCGATGTTCAGTGCTGGAAATTATCTGCATAAACTGGGTTGGAATCCACATGAAAAAATAGTGCGCAAGGTAACTTTGCCTGAAAATTTTGATATTGGTTTATGTGATGGAAAAACGAAGAAACCACTTTCTTATTGGGATGATATTGGTGTAATTGGTGTTCCAAATGCAAATATGACCGCGGGGTTGATTTGTGAAATGACAATTCCCCAGGAAGAGGATTCTGTGATAAATCGCACGGCTTATCTGGTCTATCCAAATTTTTATCGTATTAAAAGATGGAATAATTCTAATTATTATGCGTTGGCCGTAGCCCAATTGGCAGAAGAAATATCATCTGGGAATCATTAATTCTGTGCGCTTATTTAGCTGTTGATTCTATAGAATTTTTACATTATCATTTCATAATAATCTAACAATGTCGTCCGGCGGTTATTACCAGTTGGTTACTTGTTGCTAGTAAAAAAACGGAGTTTTTATTATGGCTATCAAAGTGCGCGATTTCGAAGTAAGACTTACGCGTAGTAAAGAAGAAAGAAAACAGGTTCGCCAACTGCGATACAAAGTTTTTGTAGAAGAAGAAGGCGCAAGTGTAAACGAAGAACAAAAAAATCTGCGTGAAGAATATGACAATTATGATAATTATGCAGAATATATGGTTGTTTTACATAAAAGTAAAGTTGTTGGAACATACCGAATAATTGGTCGGGATGCTGCTGAAAAAATGGGCGGTTTTTATACCGAAACGGAATTTGATTTGAAAAAAATCAAAAAGGTTCGTGGAAATATTGCGGAAATGTCACGCGCTTGTGTGAATCCTGATTATCGCGAAGGCGGCTTGGTTTTGCGTATGTTGTGGATGGGAATGACAGATTATATTCTAAAACGCAAAATAGTTTTAATGTTTGGTGTTGCGTCTTGGGTTGGTACCCAACCTGCATTGTCTGCCCAGGCAATATCTTATTTGTATTATAACCATTTGGCTCCATTACCATTACGTGCAGTTGTTGAACCAGAAAAGCTGGCAGATGGGGTTAATCCAAAATTAACCAGAATGAATATTTTACCAAAAGCTTTTGTGGACGACACCGAAGCAAAATCGCAAATGACCCCGTTGATAAAGGGATATCTGCGTTTGGGCGCCCAATTCGGCAAGGGTGTATTTATTGATAAACCATTTAACAGTTATGATGTATTTGTAATTTTACAGGCAAAAAATATGAATCGGGCATATCAAAAACATTTTACTGGCAATGAAAATGCGTTTGATCATTTGGTTGTCGGTGATGGTGCCATGAAAAAATTTGGCAAAGTTATGTTATTGCCATTTTCTGGCTCGTTCGCGTTGTTCAAAGCAGCGGCCCAGTTCTTCTTACCAGGTGATGCCGAAGACGCAGAAATTATCGAAGAAGAAAAAGAATGTTTGGCATAAACAATCGGAAATAAAATATGAAAAATATACTTTCAACTTTTATGGCGTGTATAAAATTTACATCATTTTGGTTGGGTGTTCTTTTGCAAATACCGATTGTAATATTGATTCCAAAGGGTCGTTTGTCTGTTGCCTATTCCAGAATTTTTTATGGGATATTAATGTATGTTTCTGGTGTTCGTGTTCGTGTAAATGGAAAGATCTCAAAAGCCAGACCATTATTGTTGGTATCAAACCATATTTCTGTTTTTGAAATGGTGGTTTTTCCAGTTGCATTGGGGTCCAGTTTTTTTGGTAAAGAAGATATAGAAAAATATCCAATTATTGGTTGGATTGGGAAAAAGTTTGGTGTCGTGTTTATCAGCCGTAATCCACGTACTGCAGTTGAAACGACAAAGAAAATAAATGATGCAATGATACGGGCAGGGTACCCAATGACTATATTCCCCGAGGGTACAACAAATAACGGCTGTTTTGTTCTTCCATTCAAAAGCAGCATGTTTGATGTAGTTACCAAGATTCCAAATTTAACAATTCAGCCGGTTGTGATGACATATAATTTGCGAAGTGGTGGCAAAATTTCTGATGACAGAATTATGGCGGACGATTATTCATGTCCTGCGAATGCCAAAATAGAAAAATATAATGAAGATTTTGGAAAATCTGAATTAGTACCAACCAAAGAGCGCAGTGTATTCGGTCATGTTTTTCATATTATGAAATTGGGTGGGGTATTGGTTGAATTGAATTTGTTGCCGCCACCGCCCTTGGAGGGCATGGACAGAAAAGAGATAGCAACGACGTTGCATAAAATAATTTCAGATAAATTTTATGAGTTAAAGGAAAATAAAAATGGCAAAAACAGCAATAACACCAACCAGGGATGAAAATTTTAGTGAATGGTATCAAAATATAATTACAGCGGCGGATTTGGCTGAAAATTCACCTGTTCGGGGTTGTATGACTATAAAGCCTTATGGTTGGGCAATATGGGAATTGATGCGCGATGAAATGGATAAGCGTATAAAAGCGAACGGTGTTCAAAACGCTAATTTTCCGTTGTTAATCCCAGTTGATTTTTTTAATAAAGAAGCCGAGCATGTAGCGGGCTTTGCAAAAGAATGTGCGGTTGTAACACATTACAGATTGAAAATGATAGATGGCTCTCTGCAACCAGATCCAGATTCTAAACTAACCGAACCATATATAATTCGTCCAACATCTGAAACAATTATTGGTGATGCGATGGCCCGTTGGGTTCAGTCTTATCGTGATTTACCATTAAAGTTAAATCAGTGGGTAAATGTTATGCGTTGGGAAATGCGTCCAAGATTATTTTTGCGCACCAGTGAATTTAACTGGCAAGAAGGTCATAACGTTTTTGCAACACACGAAGATGCCGCAGCTGATGCCAGAAAGATGCACAAAGTTTATGGTGAATATGCAGAAAATGTTTTGGCAATTTCCAGCATAATGGGTGAAAAAACGGCCGAAGAAAGATTTGCCGGCGCGGATCACACATACACCATGGAACACATCATGCAAGATGGCAAAGCACTGCAGGCTGGAACATCACATGATTTGGGGCAACATTTTGCAAAATCGTTTGATATAAAATATTTGGGTGAAGATGGGAAATTACATCATGCACATACAACCAGTTGGGGTACCAGTACACGAATGGTTGGCAGTTTGATAATGAGTCATTCTGATGATGATGGTTTGGTTTTACCACCTGCGGTTGCGCCTTATCAAATTGTGATTATTCCAATCATGGAACAGCAAAATGAATTTGCAAAAGATTTGGCAGAAAAATTGCAAGCGGCCGGTATTCGTGTTTTGGTTGATGATACCGATGCACGCAGTCCAGATAAAATGTGGAAATGGATAAAAAAGGGTGTCCCATTACGCGTGGAAATTGGTGCACGTGAAGCTGACGAAAAAACTGCAACAATTACTCGTCGCGATATTGGGAAAGATTCTAAAAAAACATTATCAGTTTCCCAATTGGTGAAAGATGCATCAAAACTTTTAGAAGAAATTCAAAAAGATATGTTGTTGGCATCAAAAAAACGCAACCAAGAAATGATTACTGATGTCAAAAGCATTGATGATCTAGAGAAATATCTAAATGCTGGAAAAATAGGATTTGTTCGTTTGCCTTATGCGGAAACGCAAAATTCGAAATTTGATGATTTGATGAATGAATATAAAATTTCCAGACGTTGTTTGGATGATAATGATCCAGAATATGTATTTGTTGCAAAATCATATTAAAAAAACGGCGCGAAAAGCGCCGTTTTTTGTGATATAATGTGTTTATAAAACCGGGGGGAAAATGGCAAAAATAAAACTTTTATTAGATTATTTGGGAAACATTGATAAAAAAGCGATTGGCATTTTACCAAAGACCAGATTTCAAACAACACGCGCAAAACGTGAAAAAAAGAATGCCACGGAACGGCATGATAATTTACGCGGTATGAATGCGGTGTACGTCAGAACTGATGACTTTTATTCAGATGCAGTTTTGAAAAATAACAAAGATTTAAAATTGGTTGTTTTTGGTGGTACTGGATATCAGCAATATATCGATATAGCCGCGGCGACTAAATATGGTATAGCGGTATTAAATACGCCGGGGGCAAATGCACAAAGCGTGGCGGAATTCGCAGTCGGTATGGTTTTGGATTCTGTTCGCAAACTTACTTTCTATAACAGCAATATGAAAGCTGGGAAAAAGAAAATTTTAATTACGAATGAACTGGGTGCATTAAAAATAGGTCTAATTGGGCATGGAAATATCAACAGTCGTATAGAAAAAATATTAAAAAGCGGGTTTAATGCTGATGTGAAATATTGGGACTATATGGATAAAAAAAGTACCCCGCTTGATACGATTTTAAAAGAAAGCGACATAGTAATTATTGCTATTGCAGAGGTTCCAGCAACCCGTAATTTTATTGACGCGGCCAAAATTAAAAAGATGAAAAAAGGTGCGATTTTAATAAATCCTGCACGTCCTAATTTGGTGGAGCCAAATGCTTTGATTGCGGCTTTAAATTCGGGCAAATTAGCAGCGGCGGCATTTGATGGTTTGTATGATACACCAATTCGTAAAAAGTTTTTAAAATTTTCGGATGAAAAATTTGTTGTCAGCCCGCATATAGCGGCCAGAACAATGGACGCGTTGTTAAATACTGACATTATGGCAATGAAAGAAATTTTACAATTTTTTAAGACCGGAAAATCTGAATATATTGTAAACCCAGAATATAAAAAAACGATTGAGTATCCAAAGAAAAAATGATATGATTAATTAAGGAAAAGAGAGTTTAATATGAAAAGATTTACAGCTGTGTTAATTGGATTGCTCTGTCTGCCTGCGTATGCAGAGGTTGTCCCCGTCGGTTATTGGGATCAACCAATAGAGGAAGAAACCCAGGTTGCTGATGATGTTGCGGCTCAATCGGACGAACAAACACCGGTTCAAAAGATAAGCACGACAGTTGCTGCGCCATCCGCAGTAAGTCAACGTGCAACAGCTGCGCGCAGTGCTACACGTGCGGTTGCGTCTGTAAAGGGGACAACGTCAACTCGTTCTGGTCCCAGTCGTGCGGTTGCGTCTCGTAATTCTGCACTCAGCATTCGTTCAATGGCAAATCCGACCGGAACAATATCTTCTCGTCAATCATCAAATTCTAATGTAAACGAAGCACGTGCTGTGTTAGCGCCAACACAATATGATACAGTAAATACAGCATTATATACCCCAACTACTGCCAGGGTTGCAATTCGTTCCAGTTCTATTGGCTCGGCTATTTCTAGTACTATCAGGGCTGCTACAACGTCTGCTACTACAACATCTTCTTCGACCAGTAGTGGTACCGACATGGAAGAACTTGCGCAATTAACCGATTTCTGTAAAGCGCAATATTTTTCATGTATGGATAATTTCTGTGATACTTTGGATGACAACCAGGGTCGATGCAGCTGTTCTGCAAATATAAAAAGTTATCAAAAAGTTGAAGATGCTTTGAAATCGGCAACCGAAGAATTACAAAATGTTGCATTGCAAATTCAATATTTGGGTTTGTCCAAAGACGAAGTAATTGCTTTGTTCTCGGAAACCGAGGCCGAAGAAGTCATGTCTGATAATACAGATACAACAGACCTAAAGAATGATTTGGATAAAATACAAAAACTTATTATTGATATAAAACCATCCAGCAGCCTGTCGACAGATAGTGCGTTTGATTTTGATTTTTCTAATTTTGATTTCTCGTTGGACAGTGGTTTAGATTTGTCTTCTTTATTCGGTACAACCAGTGCTATTTCCAATCAACGTGGTGCAGAGCTTTATAAAACTGCATCGGCCAGATGTAAAACAGCCGTTTTAGATAGTTGTAAAAAACAAGGCGTTGATACAACAATAGTGTCAAATGGTTATGATTTGGAAATTGATAAACAATGTATCGTTTACGAAAAGGCCTTGGACGATTCAAATACTCAAATGAAACGTACCGTTTTGAATGCTAAATCAGTTTTACAGAAAGCTAGATTAGCGGTTGCAAGAAATAAGAATACTTATGATATGCGTGGCTGTATAAGCGCGTTGGATACCTGTATGCAAAGTGATTATGTTTGTGGTACAGATTATGATAAATGTTTGGATCCAACCAGCAAGTACATAGTTGACGGTGAAATTGTTTCTAATTCAACATCTGATGATATATTGGCTGGAATCAATGATTCATGGGGTGACACAGGAGCCAATGCATGGGAAGATATTGGTTTGCCTACGTTTATAAGCAGTAATTTGGGAAATTTTGATACTGGTAATATAGTTGGATTTTTGGAAACAAAAATTGGTACCATAAGCTCGCAAGATGTAGAAACTGGTATGTGCATAAGCGTTCTTAAAAAATGTCAAAATTATACATTTACTGGCACAAATGATAAGTACGAACCAACAAATGACGTCGTTCGTGAATTTATGTATCAGGCATTAACTCAAATCAAGAACAGACAAGATCTTTTGGTAGAAGAATATGTTTCTACATGTAAAGCAGATGTTCAATCTTGTTTGGTCAGCAATGGTGCAATTATTGGTGATACTGGGTTGAATGTTGGATATGTTTCAAATTCTATTTATAACGCATGTAAGATAATAGCAAGTACTTGTGCGGGCGCTGCATCGTCAACCGGTACAGCTGCAGAATTGATACATGAAATAGCATGTTATACAGCTGATAATGGAACACCAGGTATCAGTACTGCATGGTCAATTAGTGGCGAAATATGTACATGTCCAGTTGGAACAACATGGAGTGGTGCAACAAAAACATGTAATTGCCCATCAACAGCTACTTGGGATTATGATCTTGGGGAATGTGTATGTACAGATCCTTCACAAACTATAACATCAAGTGGAATTACTTATGTGTGTTCATAATGTATAAAAATAAAACCGCGCATCGGCGCGGTTTTTTAAAATAATAATTTCAAATATTTTATTCAGATAAAGCTGCAATACCGGGCAGACTTTTACCCTCTATAAATTCCAAGAAAGCACCACCACCAGTACTGATATAAGTAATATCTTGTTTTGTATTGGTTGCTTCGGTTGATGCAACAGCATCCCCACCACCCATAATAGAAATCAACTTTCCTGATTTTGTTTTCTGGGCGATGTAATTTACCATTTCAAATGTGCTGCGCCCCCATACAGCGCCCCATTGTGCAATTCCCAGTGTTCCATTCCACAAAAGTGTTTTTGCCGTATCAACCGCCTCTTTATACTCAATGACAGATTGTGGTCCATCATCCATAATTACATCATTATTTGAAATGTCAGATAATAATTTATCTGTGCGTGCGGCATTTGCAGAAAATTCTGGTCCGACACCCTTATCAATTGGTATTATAATTTTGCAATTATGATTTTTTGCGGTTTCATAAATTTCTTTTATAATTGGTTTATATTCTGGCTTATAAAAAGCATTGGTCCATTTATATTTTCCGCTGTCCACTGCAAATGCAGTACCCAATCCGCCACCAATTATCAAGGTATCACAACGAATGGCCAAGGATTTTAGAACATTTATTTTTGTATCCAGTTTTGCACCACTGATAATAGCAACCAATGGTTTGGCTGGATTTTCCATAATCAATGACAATTCTTTGATTTCTGTTGTCAGTAATTCCCCAGCATAAGAAGGCAAGATTTTGGTAACACCATCAATGCTGGCATGCGCGCGATGTGATACTGCAAATGCATCGTTTATAAAAATATCGAACCCAGTGGCTAACTTTTTTGCAAAATTTGGACAATTTTCTTCTTCGCCAGGATAAAATCTAACATTTTCCAATATAACCATATCTCCATCTTTCATATCAGACATAAAAGATTTATCCAGACAATCTGGGATAAGTGGGATTTTTAAATAATCAGCAATTGGTTTTAATGTAAGTTTTGGGTCTATTTCCCCCCCTGGACGCCCAAGATGTGCGCAAATTGCAATGCGTGCACCGGCCGCGCGAAGCCAATCAATCGTTGGCATAGATTGGGTTATACGAAACGCATCCATAATTTTTCCGTCCACAATTTGGACGTTAAAATCATCACGCAGCAAAACGAACTTTCCGCGAATATCACCAAGTTCTTTTATAGTATGAATATTCATAATAAATCCTTTATTGGTTTAAAACTTTTTCTATAGTGTTCATTAATACCAAATTCTTTGATAGCGCGCAAGTGCTCGGTGGTTGGATATCCAGCATTTTTATCCCAACAATAATTTGGATGTTTAATGGAAAGATCGCACATTATTTTATCACGAGTTTCTTTGGCAATTATGCTGGCGGCTGCAATAGAAACAGATTTTGCATCACCTTTTACCACGGCACGTCCAACAACATCCGGGGGCAATCTGTTACCATCAACCAGAACAAAATTCGGAGTCTGGGGCAGGGCAGCAATAGCCCGCTTCATTGCCAACATACTGGCATGTAAAATATTTAATTCATCAATTTCTTTTGGGCTGCATTGACCGATACCGACCAAGCAATTTTTATTAATCCAATCAAAAGCGATTTGACGCTTTGTATGGGGCATTTGTTTAGAATCAGTAATAAGTGGCATTTCACCAGTCATAGATTTAAAGATAACCGCTGCTGCAACCACGGGGCCACACAGTGGGCCACGTCCGGCTTCGTCCACCCCGGCAATAAATGCTGTATTTATTTCAAGTTCGATATCAAAATTTGGAACAGCTTTCATATATTATAAAGATATTTATTATATAGTTTTATGTTCAATTTGGCTTTTAACAAATTCGTCTTCGTTAGAATACATCGGCCATTTTTCTTCTGCTAAATCTTCCAGGCTGGTTAATGGTTGATCTAATCTTGCACGATACAGCCATAAATTTGCCATTACACGTTTAATATAATTTCTGGTTTCAGAATAAGGGAAACTTTCAATGTATAATAATGGGTCGTCTGTTTTAAATCTTTTTTCAAATTTCATTATTGATCCCTCTCCAGAATTATAAGCAGCAAGCATCTTTATAATATTTTTGTCGATGATTGGTAAATCTAATAAATCCACAATGTATTGTTGTCCCAAAAACATATTATGTTCGGGTTTGGAAATATCCAAATCAGACATCTGAACATTATTTCGCCTGGCAACTAATTTTGCGGTCCCGGGCATCATTTGCATAACGCCGGACGCACCCTTGCAAGATTTTGCCGAAGTTTTAAATCCGGATTCTTGTCTGGTTATTGCGAATAATAAAGCACGATCGATACTCCATCCGCCCATTGGTTCCCAATCAGGTAATGGGTATTGTGCGCCAAAAATAACGTCTTGGTCAATTTCCATAATTCCGCGATCCCGAACCAGGTTCGCCATCTGCATGGAAATACGTGGAAGTTTTTGTGTAGAAACCAAAGAATATAAAGCGTGTAATAATTTATCCGAAGCTTTTTTTGTAACCAGTAAAATTAAGTATCTTTCTGCACGAGTTTTTTCACCGACTTGTAATAATGCTAATGCGGCTTTGCCATAGTCAGTTTTTGTTATTTGTTCTAAATCGTCATCAGAAATACCCTTGTCAAAAAATTCATAATCGGGTGTTTCATCAAGCATTGCGGCAGACAAGGCTCCATAAAATAATTGTGGTTTTTTTGCACCAGCTTCCCAATATTTTTCAGCTTTTTTTTCTTTGCCTGCCATTTGTGCTGCGCGACCTGCCCAGAATGAAGCCTCTACCTTTCGGGCATCATTTATATGCGAAAGCTGGGTCATTTCTTTGAATTTAGATTCTGAATTTTCAAAATCTCCTTCTTTATATAATAATAATCCCATGGTCCATAAACCATATTCAGATTTTTCTGCAACAGATTTTTCCCCGAACTTTTTTGCCAGCTCTAATTCACCATTTGTATAATAAATAAAGGCCAATCTGCCGGCTAATCTGCCATAATCAGAATTGTACAAAGCCTTTTTAAAAGATTTGTCTTCCAGCAGTTCCCGTGCGTTCCTAGTGCTGCCCCGAGCAAGGAATTTTTTAAAATTTTTAATTTTTTCGGCTGTTCCGCTGGAATACTTATTCGCAGTCCATGATTCAGATCTTGCGACGTCCTCACCTAAAATAACCGCTGGGATTGGTAATTTAGGCGAGCGTACAGAGGCTTTCTTAATTTTGGCTATTTTTGCAATGCGATCTGCACCGGGTTTGTTATAACATTTTTGCATCCATGCAGCAAGTTCCTTGCCTTTGGATCTGTATGTTTTAGAAGTATATCTTTGGTATAATACTTCGCATTGTAAAATTTGATCTTTTAATGATTTTTCAATTTCCATTGCGGCGGATATTTTTTCTGCGGCTTGTAATCTAAAAATCTCTTTGTAAATGGTTGCATCAGATTCAGATAGAATTTGTGGTAATTCGTCATCTGCCATTGCAGGCGCCATTATAAATGACATAGAAAAAATTATCAAAAATGCGGAAATTAGTTTTTTCATTAGAATAAAGAATTTTTATATTTTCTGGGCAAATCAGATGTTTTTGCCGTTTCTTCGGTTTCTTGTATTTGGGTAATGATTGTTTTGAAATCTGATATTTTACTAAACTTTTTATAAACAGAAGCAAACCGAATGAATGCGATAGGATCCAGATTTAATAAAGACTCGGACACCATTTCTCCAATTTGTTCACTGGAAATAGAATCATCATTTTCAGCCTCCAGCCGACGATGAATACTGGTAACGAATTTTTCTATTTGTTCTTCGGATACATCACGTTTACGACATGCGATTCGGATGGATCTGGCCAGCTTTTCACGATCAAATGGTTGCAACGAGCCCCCCGTCTTGCGTACCATGATATCCCGCAGTTGAACCCGTTCAATAGTTGTGAATTTTGCGCCACATTCATTACAGACACGTCTACGACGAATAGTCCCGTCTTCTTCATTAGGACGGGAATCTTTGACTTGCGAATCCGAGCTGTTGCAATAAGGGCATCTCATAAAAGAAAATACTAGTAAAAAAACGAATGATTGTCTAGAATAAAAAGCAATCAATGGGGTAAATTATGGTAAAGATAGATTTGGTTTATATGTGGGTTGACGGCAGTGATCCAAAATGGGCAGCGAAAAAGAATAAGACGCTGCAAGCGTTGGGCAGACCCGTTAATAAGTCTGCTTTGGGGGGGCGATTTGATGACAATGACGAAATGTTATTTTCCCTGCGGTCTGTTGAAAAATTTATGCCATGGATAAATCATATTTATATTGTTACAGATAATCAAACTCCGAAATGGTTAAATATAAAAAATCCAAAAATTTCGATAATTGACCATACAAAAATTATTCCAAAAAAATATTTACCGGTTTTTAATGCTTGTGAAATAGAGGTTTTTTTATCAAAAATACCAGGTCTGTCCGAGTATTTTATTTTTGCAAATGATGATATGATTTTATCTGCCCCTGTAACCCCTGATTTCTTTTTTGATGACGAAGGCTTACCAATTTTAATGATGAAAGAAAGCAGAAAAATAAGAAACCATTCACTGCTGGGGACAATGGTTTCTAATGGTAAAAAGTTAATATTTGATACTATGGGCAAAAAATATAACCTTATGCTTACGCATTCGTTTGATCCTTACAGAAAATCACAATTTGACGAAACTATAAAAAAATTCTGGCCGATACTTGAAAAAACGACTTTGACACCATTCCGTGAAATGACAAATATACAACGGACTTATATGACGCTTTATAATAATGCTTTGGGAAAAAATACAATTGTATTGCCGTGGCGGTTTGATAAAAAGCGTTTGGTTTTAAATGCGAACGAATTATGGATAAAAACATTTATTCGTAAAATCGCGGAAACTATTTTACCTGTAAAATATGATTTTTATGATGTAAAGGATTTAAAAAAGATTTCCAAAATAAAACCAAAAATGTTTTGTGTAAATAACGGTAAAATATTTGCCCAAAATATTAAAGAAATGAAAAAACTTTTCCCAAAGAAATCAAAATTTGAAAAATAATGTTTTTATATTTTAATTTTTTTCCACCATACCGGAAGACCAAGAATATGGATAATGTGTTTACCAGAATTTGTTTGAAAACTATGAAAGAAAACCCTGCGTATTCCAAAAAGCTTTGATAATTTTTCAAATTTTTTATTTGATGCACCTGGCATTATTTTTTCGCCCATTGACCCAAAATAACGTTCCATAAAATATGGTAACTCGTCTGAATGTTTATCATAAACATTAGATTTTTTGAAATCTGAAAAATGGATTTTCGATAGCATTGGCGGAAATATTTTTGTCCGCGCCATGAACATAGTTCCTTCAACATAAAGATTATTAACTTTTAATGGTGGATTTAATTTCAAATCGTTGGATATTTTTAAGTGTTTATCCAGATTTTTTTCAATAGATCTGACCTTTATAATAAAATAAGGACTTCCCAGCATATTTATATCTGGATTATTTGCAAATGTTTTTAAATTTTCTTTAATTATTTCTGGGCTGCCGATTAATGATTCCACCAACAGATTTCTCCACCATTTCCCTGATGCAAACCAACCCGCAGGATTCTTCTTATACCCACGAAGAACAATCCGTTTTGCATGAATTTTTATTATAAAATCATATTTGGAAATATCAGTATTTTCCAAAGCATAGAAAAAAGTCCAACGTCTAAACCATGATTTTTAACCTTTAATATTCTGGGATTAAATCGTGCAAATTTTTCACGCAATTCTGGAGTGTCATCAGAAGTTGTTATTACAAAATCACAATCTATATCTTTTAAATTATCAAATTGAGATGCAAAATAATCTGCCTGGTCTTGATAAAAAATATGTAAAGCTACAAGAATTTTCATAAATATTTTCCTGATTTTTAATTTTATATTAATTTTTTTAATTTTGGGTAACGGGCTATAATAGCGCGTAAAGATTCATTGTTTTTATTGTCAGTTTGATTGGCTTTGTTTTCATCCCATAAACTAACTTTTTGAGAATCAGCAATCAAAGGCAAACTTTTCATAGCATTTGGAACAATTGCTATTTTTACCCCATTTAATACGGTCATTGCCCAAAACCAAAGATCATCATTTGTAGGTGCAATTTTTTTAAATAACTTTTCATTAAAAACGTCTGGGTGCAAAGAATGCGGAGGATACAAGACACCACCAACACCAGTTGCATTATTTTTGAAGCTTGGGCGTCCAAAAAACCATTTGCGCCAAAATTTATTCTGTATTTTGCGCCATCTTCTATATGGTTTATTCAAATTCATGCGATAAACATAGTGCCCAATAACAGTTTTTGGGTATTTTTTATGGGCAGCAAGTAATCGCTCCAACCATTCTTGCGGATAAATAGTATCATCATCGGCAATAATAATTATATCGTTTGGAAATTCTTGCAGGGCTGGTATTAACTTTTTATAAGATCGCGTATCTGTTGTCCAACGAATCTGGAAAGTTTTATTATTTTTGGCCAAATCTGTCAGTTTTTTTGGAATTTTCTTATTTGGAAACTCACTTTCTGCCAAATATAAAATAACCAGATCTGCCGCAGGCACCTGATTCAACAGGGATTGAATTGTTTGTGATACTATATCAATCCGTGGCGGATATGATGTAAGAGATATGATAGTTTTCATCGATTTCAAGTAAAATTGAAAAAAACAAAAAAATCAAGCAAATTATTTTATAAAAACCCAATACTAATGGCTAACTAATGATGCCTTTTTATGGTACAATGCAATGTGAGAGAATGGAAAAATAAAATTTTGCAAGGCGACTGTATTGCCCGGATGAAGGAATTGCCCGACGGGTGCGTGGATGCGGTATTTGCGGATCCCCCTTATAATTTACAATTAGGTAATAAAACCCTGTATCGTCCCGAAGATCAAACGGCGGCACGTGCGGTTCGTGATGAATGGGATTCGTTTGAATCTATGGCAGAATATGACAAATTTACACGTGAATGGTTGGGCGAAGTACAACGGGTCTTAAAACCAGATGGTTCATTTTGGGTTATTGGCAGTTATCATAACATATTTCGGGTTGGTACAATTTTGCAGGATTTGGGCTTTTGGATTTTAAATGATGTTATTTGGGTAAAAACGAATCCTATGCCTAATTTTCGTGGAACCAGATTTACAAATGCGCATGAAACCTTGATTTGGGCAACCCCCAGAAAGACGGGAAAATATACCTTTAATTACGATACTATGAAAAAGTATAATGGTGGTAAACAAATGCGCAGTGATTGGGGGCTGGATATTTGCTTGGGCGCAGAAAGATTAAAAGATGAGGATGGGAAAAGTCTTCATACCACCCAAAAACCCGAAAATTTACTGCGTCGTATCATTTTATCCAGCACCCGCGCAGGGGATATAATTTTGGATCCATTTTTCGGCAGCGGAACAACGGGCGCTGTGGCCAAAGAATTGGGACGTAATTGGATAGGCATAGAGCAAGAATCGGAATATATTGCCGCCGCCCAGGACAGAATATCGGCGGTAAAACCCATAGATTTATCAGAAATAGAAGTTGCCGCAAAACGCGAAGAAGTCAAAGTCGCATTCAAAGAGTTATTAGATGCTGGAATGTTATATGCAGGCCAGACCCTTATTGGTGCCCGCGGGGATCACGTAATTATTACAAAAGACGGGCAATTATCACATGCTTTGCATGGTAAATGTTCAATACATATTATGGCGGCAAAATTGCAGCGAGCGGTCAGTTTTAACGGCTGGGATTATTGGTCTGCCCAGCGTCGAGATGGCAATTTGGTGCCTATAGACTCGTTACGTAAATTGTTGCGTGAAGCCAAAGTCGGTATTAAAAAAGCCGCATAAAAAAACTCTTGCTTTTACTTGGAATAAATTGCTATTCTTATCTCTGTCACAAAAAGGAGAAAAAATGACTTGGACAATATTGGTGCTGCTTATTGCTGTTGCCATATACATGTTTGGTTCTATGCTGATTAAACATGACACTAAAAAATCCCCAGCTAAATCACAAATAATCATTGAAAAAGCGATTAAATTGATTGCTATAATTCTTTTGATTGTTGGTGTTACACGTCTTTGGACCCCATACTACCTGACAAAAGCCAATCCAGGCATATTGCGTGAAATGGTTGCAGGTATGCAAGCCCAAGAAAAAGAAACTACTAATGTTGGGATTAAAAAATACATCAGAAAACATGGTGATGAAATGAGTCGTCATGCCCCAATATTGGGTAAAGCAGATGCAAAGAAAACAATCTATATCTTTACAGATTATTCTTGCCCATATTGCCGCCGTGTTGATGGTGAGTTGAAAAAAATAATGCAAGAAAATAAAGACGTTCGCGTTGTTGTAAAGAACTTTGTTGTTCATGGCGTTCTGTCTGATTCACCAGCACGTGCTATGATTGCTGCACAGATGCAGGGTTGCGATGTTAATGCATTGAACGGTGCTTTGATGGAAAAGAATTATTGGCCAGCAGACTTGAAAGGTCAATCCCAAGAAAAATTGGAAAAATCCATCAAGAAAAATGTTATGGCAGCAGCTAAGAACGCCAAATGTGATATAAAACGTTTGGAAAAAGATATGTACGGCGACGTTGCATCAGATGAGTTGGCACAGGTCGGAGAATTGGCAAGACAGTTTGGCGTCAATGGAACTCCGTTCTTGATTGTTGGCGAACAAGCCTTCCCGGGTGCTGTTCCAGCAGCTCAAATCAAAGCAGCGTTGAAATAATATCATAACGCTTTAAATCAATGGGGCGAATTATATTCGCCCCTTTATTATGCAAAGAGAGAGGAATATGAAAAAATTATTAATTATTAGTAATGGGGATATTCATATAAACCAATCAGACGTGGCTGATTTTGGTATAACCGCGGTTGAAAATTTAACACTGGCCCAGTTCCAAACACGGAATGATTTTAATGATTGTATAGTTATGAAGGGTTTAATAGAAACCAGTGATTTTATGCGTCGTATTTTAGAAATAAATAAAAGTTTGGGTGGGGGATTTATTTCTCATTGTGGTGTTTTTAAGCGGGATAACTTTTCTCCGGTAATACTAACGGATGCAGCGTTGAATATCGAACCAACTTTGCAAGACAAGCAAGGTATTACAAAAAATTCGATTATGTTGGCTCGGCGCATTGGGTTGTCGGCAAATCCAATTGTGAATTTTTTAACCCCTTCGTCCAAGATAGATAAAAAGATAAAATCATCATTGGATGCGGAAGAGTTGGAAAAATTTGTAGCAGATACTTTCCCAGGGGTTAAGGCAACTCATAACGCTTTGGATGTATGTTTTTCAGATTCTGCAAAAGTAAAAAATATAGATGATGCATTGCGCCCGGATATTTTAATTTGCGATAATATAGACCAGGCTAATTCATTGTATAAAAGTATGACTATCTTTGGCGGTTTTATGGTGGCGGGGTTCATAGTTGGAAATGAAAATTTAACACCTGTAATTTTGACCAGCCGTTCAGATAGCAAAGAAAGTAAACTGTGGTCTGTGAAATTGGTATCAAATCCAAGTTTATAAATCTAAAAGTTTTTTCAAATATTCATCCACATTAAATTCGCGCAGGTCGGAAATTTTTTCGCCATACCCAATTGCATAAATTGGTAAAGGATTTTTTTCATTCGCAGCGTATGAAATTAAAAATCCGCCCTTGCTGGTGGAATCCATTTTAGTAATTACTAAACCGGTTAAATTAGAATCTTTATTGAAATGAGAAATTTGTGCAGTTGCGTTTTGTCCGGTCATTGCATCTAAAACCAACCAAGTTTCATGTGGTGCGTCTGCGTCTAATTTTTTAATAACACGGTTTATTTTGTTCAGTTCATCCATCAAGTCAGTACGATTATGCAATCTGCCCGCAGTGTCTAAAATTATAACATCTGTTTCTTCGTTAATTCCGGTTTCAATTGCAGCATATGCGGTTGCAGCCGGATCGTTCGATTTTCCACAAACCAGTTTTGCCCCGGCACGCTCGGCCCAAACTTCTAACTGCTCACCGGCGGCGGCGCGGAAAGTATCACAAGCACCAATGACAACCTGTTTGCCATCATCAATCCATTTTTTTGCTATTTTTCCAATAGTTGTTGTTTTGCCGGCGCCATTTACGCCGATTACCAGAATTACCCTGGGGGATTCTGATTTTAAATTTGTTATAGATTTTTGTGATAACTTTTCAACATACGGACGCAGAATTTCCATCAAAGCATTTTTTATTTCTGTATCTGTGGTATTATCTTCGGGTTTGAATTTAGCGCGCAATCTTTTAACGGCGTCCGATGCAATGTTTGGCGCAATGTCCGCTGTTATTAATGCATCGTGCATGGCATTTAATGCTTCTTCATCCAAACATTTTTTTACAAATAAAGATTTAATTTTTTTAAATATTCCCATAATTATTCCTTTACAAAACCATTGGTTTGATCGTTCCACATTTGTGCGTATTTTCCGCGTTTACGCAGTAATTGTTTATGAGTTCCTGTTTCAATAATACGACCCTTGTCCAAAACAATAATTCTATCCATCTGGCTAAGCGTGCTTAATCGATGTGCAATAACCAAAGTTGTTTTCCCTTTGGAAATTTTCCCCAGACTGTGTTGAATAATTTCTTCGGTTTCGCTGTCTAGGGCGCTGGTTGCTTCGTCTACTAAAAGTATAGGGGCTTTTTGTAAAAATGCACGTGCGATAGCAATGCGTTGGCGTTGCCCGCCGCTTAATTTTACCCCACGGTCGCCAACGACAGTGTCGTATCCATCTGATTGTTCCATAATAAATTTATGTGCCCCGGCAAATTTAGCGGCGCGATAGATTTCTGATTTTGTTGCATTATCACGTGCATAACGCAGGTTTTCCAAGATGGTTCTATTAAATAATCCAGTGTCCTGTGGAATAAATGCAATGTTTTTACGTAGCGAATTCAAAGAAACTTTTGATATATTTTGTCCATCTATTCTTATTTCGCCACCTGTTACGTCGTATAAACGCATTAATAGTTTTATTATGGTACTTTTGCCGCCGCCAGATGCACCAACAATGCCAACATGTTCGTGCCCTTTGATGTTAATAGAAAAGTCATGTAATACTAATGGAGATTTGCGATCGTATTTAAAATCTACATCAACAAAATCAATATTACCGTTTTTTACATTTAAATCTGGTGCGCCAGTTTTATCTTTTATAGTTATGCGCCGATTTAATTCAGAATAATTTTGATAAGTTTCAGTACCGCTTTCTAGAATATCTGATAATAAGTCTATAAAATTCTGAATAGAAGAGTTTATAGACATATAAACACCAATCATAAATGCAACTTCACCGGTGTTCATGGTTCTGTTGTAAAAGTATAAAACACATAAAAATAGTACCGAGATAAATACAAATTCTTCTAGAAATGCCAGTGGGGCCCAGTGAACTCTGTTTGCAAACATGTGGGCCTGATACTTTTTATTATAAGAATTAAAAACATGGGATAATAATTTCAGTTCTTTTTTGCGTCCAGAAAAGGCGCGAACATTTACACTGCCACCAATACTATCTGTAACCGAACCATGAATTTGACTGATCGCTTCGGCATCTTTTCTGTGGGTGTGTACCATATTTTTAAAATTTAAATAAAACCAAGTAACCCGTATTATTGCCATACCAGAGATGATAACAGCAATTGTCCAATGTAAACGAATAATCAAAGCAATAGATATAAGAAATGCAATCATATTAGAAGACATCTGAGCAAACAAGATCTTCATACCGGTTAAAGAATTAACAGCAATGTTATTTGCCTGTTGACTCATTTTTCCCAGCATTTTTTCATTAATAAATCCGATTGATTGGCAATGTAGATAATTGATTAAATTTAATGCAATTGCACTGCGAGATTTTGGGCGCATCCGTTGCCATATCATTTCTTGGATAACAGCACAAAGATGAAAAAATAAATTAACAGATAAAATTATACCCAGAACAATAATTGCAGAATGCCAGAAATCAGTATGTTGATAGCTTAAAAGATTGGTCAGCATTTCAAGTTCAATTGCTGGGAATACTCTGAATCCTGACTGTTTTATTATGTAAAAGATAGAATAAAAAATAAAAGGCCAGCCGAAAAAATTCCAAAAATGTTTTCGTAAATATCCAAATAAAGAATGCGGATTATTAATCAGTCCACATTCAATGGGATATTTCTCGGGTATAAACTTTTTTGCCATTTCTCGCTCAACATAAGTTTTTATGTTGCCCTCTACTTTTTCCTTTAATCTTTATTTATTGAATTTACCACTGCGAGGAAAGCCCAATGGAATAGTGTGTCCCTGGGTCCCGCGTTTTCCAACCCACAAATTCCAATCGTCCAAAGTGGTTCTTCCGCGTCCGGTTGTCCATCCAAACCCTTCGGCGTTTGTAAAGAACATCGCATCCATAACATAGGTTCTTTCGGCATTGTATTTCTGTAAAATTACACCCTTGCCACGTGTCATTTCTGGAATTTCGGATGATGGGAAAATCAATAATTTATCATTGCTTCCAACAATCGCCAACATTTCACCGTTGTTTTGTTCTATGCACATAACTGCTGGATTTTTTGGGTCTGCATTCATAACTTGTTTTCCACTGCGTGTCTGTGCCAAACAGTTTTCGCCAGATACGATAAAGCCAGTTCCGCGTCGAGCAAGTAATAAATATTTTGCATCCACGTCTAAAACAAAGGCATTTACAATTTCTTCATTTGCGCCAATGTCAGTCATCATACGAACAGATTCGCCAAAGCCACGCGCAGATGGTAATGTGTTTGCAGGGATAGAAAACATTTTTCCGTTTGATACGAACAGGTTAATTTTATCAGTGCTTTGCGCATGAAAAGCGAAAGCCATTTCATCGCCTTCTTTGTATTTAGCATCCAATGCATCAAGTGCCTGGTGCCCTTTAGCTGCGCGAATCCAACCCATAGTGGACAGAATAATTGTCAATGGTTCTTTTTCAATAAATTCATCTGGGTTTACAACTTCTTCTTCGCCGGCGGCCTCCCAAATTGTGCGACGATGACCCAAAACGCTTTTTTTATCATATTGTTTTTTAATATCCGCAAACCAAGCTTTTAATTGTTCATTCTGCATCTCGTCTGATGCCAATAAAGCCTTTAGTTCTTTTTGTTCTGCGCGCAGTGCTTTCTCTTCTTTGCGGATTTCCATTTCTTCTAGTTTACGCAAAGAACGTAAACGAGTGTTTAAAATAGCCTCTACCTGGATTTCGTTTAATTTAAATTCCTGCATTAAAACAGCTTTGGCATCGTCTTCGGTGCGGATGATTTCAATTACGCGATCCAAATTTAAATAAACAATTAACAGTCCAGCTAAAACTTCTAAACGTTTTTCAATGTTGCCCAAACGCCAGTTTGTTCTGCGGATTAAAACATTCTTTTGATGCGCAAGAAATTCAGTTAACACTTCACCAATTTTCATAACGCGTGGCGCGCCCATACTGTCAATAACATTGAAATTCATATTAAAGCGCGATTCCAATGGAGTAATTGCAAATAAGTGAGCCATTATTTTTTCAACCGGAACATTGCGATTTTTAGGGGTAATAACAATACGAATATCGGTTGTGGATTCGTCCATAATATCATCAACCAGTGGTAATTTTTTTGAATCAATTAATGTCGCGATTTGTTCCACCAGTTTTTGTTTTTCCAGACCGTATGGAATTTCTGTAATTACGATTTGATATGCCCCGCGCCCTAAATCTTCGGATTCCCATTTTGCACGAATACGAAAAGCCCCACGACCAGTATCATAATTTTTAACAATCGTTTCAAAATCATCAATTAAAATTCCACCAGTTGGGAAATCAGGACCAACCAGTTTTTTCATAATTTGTGTTGTTGTACTTTCTGGTTTATCAATTATTAAATTTAAAGCATCACAAATTTCAGCAACGTTATGGGTCGGAATATTTGTAGCCATACCAACCGCGATACCCATTGAACCATTCGCCAGCAAGTTTGGAAATGCGCCCGGCATAACAGATGGTTCCGGCGTTGTGCCATCAAAGTTAGGCATCATATCAACGCTGTTTTCATCCAAGCCTTCCATAATTAACATGGATGCATTGGTCATTTTTGATTCGGTGTATCGATAGGCAGCCTGGGGGTCACCATCAATATTTCCAAAATTACCCTGGCCATCAATTAATGGATAACGTACCGAGAAATCCTGTGCTAAACGAACCAAAGCATCGTAAACCGAACTGTCGCCATGTGGGTGGAAAGATCCCAAAACATCACCAACAACTTTGGCACATTTACGAAAAGCGGCAGCAGGCGTCAATTTATTACGCAGCATAGAGTATAAAATACGACGATGAACGGGTTTTAAGCCATCACGAACATCGGGCAGGGCGCGTGCAACAATTGTTGATACGGCATATGCCAAATAGCGTTCGCTCAACGCGTCACTTAGTTGCTGTCCATAGATGTTTTCTTGTACTTCTCTCATTTACTTTGCTTTTTTAAATTGGATATCACGTAGTTTTTTGTATTCGCCATTCATTGCGACTAATTCTTTATCGGTTCCACGTTCTATGATTTTGCCATCATACACAACACAGATTTGTTCCGCATCTAGAATAGTTGATAATCTGTGGGCAATTACAAAAGTAGTACGTCCAACCATCAATTTTCTTAATGCAGATTGAATCAGCTTTTCACTTTGTGTATCTAACGCGCTGGTTGCTTCGTCCAGTAATAATATTGGCGCATCTTTTAATATAGCGCGTGCAATTGCGATACGTTGCTTTTGTCCGCCCGATAATAATTGTCCGCGTTCACCGACAGCAGTTTCATATTTTTTTGGAAATCCCATAATGAATTCATGTGCATTTGCAGCCTTTGCGGCGGCTTCTATTTGTGCCTTGGTTGCTTTTGGTGCACCATATTTTATGTTGTCAGAAATTGTCCCATTAAATAAAAATACATCTTGGGAAACTTCGGCAATATTTTCACGTAATGAACGCATAGTATATTTTTTAATGTCTTTGCCGTTGATTAAAATTTTACCTTTTTGTGGTTCGTAAAATCTTTCCAGTAAATTAAATGTAGTTGTTTTTCCCCCGCCAGACGGACCAACCAATGCGCATACAGATCCAGCAGGAGCATGAATGCTGATGTTTTTAAGAACTTGTTCGCCCGGGATGTATGAAAATGAAACATTATCAAAGTCTACGGATAATTTATCTTTCTTTAATGGTAAAGCGCCCGGGGCATCTTGTATTTCAGGTTCGCTGTCCAAATATTCAAACAAGACTTCTGCTGCCAGTAATCCATGTTGAATACCACCATTTAATCCGGTGATTGATTTTGCAGGTTTATACGCAGCGGTCAATGCCAGCAAGAAAGCGGTAAAATCTCCAATAGTTAATACTCCACTGGTTATAAAATGTCCGCCCGCAATTAATGAAATGCAAAGACCAATAGAAATCATAATTTCCAGTAATGGGGATTGCAGTGCAGAAGCCTGGATGCTGCGATAAGCATTACGATTTGAAACATGAATTGCTTCTGCGAATTTTTTTGCTTCACGCTCTTCGTTGCTGAATGCCTGGATGGTTTTAATTCCCTGTAACGTTTGATTTAAATGTTGGGATACATTATTTGCGATTCCAAACGATTGACGGGACAGGCGGCGTTTTTTACGTGTTATAAATGTAATTGGAATTATTATTGCAGGAACCAAGAATAATAATGTGGCACACATTTGTGGTGCATAGTAAACCATAATTCCCACAGTTATTATTAATGTAGCAAAATTTTGTACAGCGCGTATAACTGTTGCGGTAACCAATCCCTGGACAGCACTTCCCTGGACACCGAAATAATTTAAATGCTTACCAATTCCACCACCATAAAATTTTGCGATATCCATTTTCATCATATGAGAATAAATACGATTTTGCAAAAGAGCGGTGGTCATCAATCCGGCCTTGGTCATAATCAAGTCTTTGGAATAATTAAATATACCCTTGGCGCCGAATGCAGCAACAATTTGTAAACCGAATAAATACAACGAAGACATGCTTTTTTCAATAAAAGCGCTGTCAATAACCTGTTTAACCAGTGTGATTGTAAACCCTTCGGCACTGGCGGCAGCAATGGTGCAAATAATACCAGTTAGCAACCATTTCCATTGTGGTTTTCCGATTTCTTTCCATACACGGCCATATAATGACCATTTGATTTTAGAATCGGCATCTTTGGGCTGAAACAAGTCCAGAATAAAGTTTTTTATTTTTTTCAACATAGCGGCAGTATTATAGGGATATAAAACTTGAATGTCTAATATTATTTTATATGTTTTTGCTTTATTCTTTGTGTTTTTATAAGTTTTATTATAGCAGAATAATCTTTGTGTTGGTCTATAAAAGAATGTTTGCTTCCTGTAAATTCAACAATTTTAAAATTATTATTGTTTAAGTTTTTATATAAATTATATATTGTTTCAGGTGGGGATTTTTTATCTTTTCCCCCAACTACGAAAGTTACAGGTATGTTCCATTGATTCATTAAATCAGGAATTAATTCGTTGTCGTCTAGTGTTTTATAGAAATTTATTAATATGGGGATGTAATGTGGCTTTGAATACATTGAAAAAGTATGTGGGCTCATTAATCCAATAGCATGATTTAAGGTTTTTTCTTCGCTCAAATGTTCTAAATTATATCGTTTTCTAAAAAATTGTAATAAACATTCGTGCCAATCTTTTGATACATAAGGAGCAAACATAATTGCGGCAGAAAATCTTAATTTTTGATTGTTTTTGATTCTTTCGTTAAATATATCTGTAATGCCTGAACCCGAAAGAGAGTGAGATATAAGGCAGCTCCATTGCCCCAAACATTGTTGTTCAACAAGTTCAAGGCCAGTATCCAAAAGTTTTGTAAAGTTTTTGTATGTGTTTTTTTTCGCAGTTTTTTTTGTAACTTTTTCAACAAAATCACCAAGAAATGTATCTATACAGTAAACGTTAAAATTGCTTTTCAAAGACCAATACATTACGGTCTTCATTAATGGTTCTATAGAAGTATTGCTGGCTAATCCAGGTAATAAAATCAAATTCCCATGGGATTGTGGGCTGGATTCATAAAACGTTATATGTCCCATAGTGCCTGTTTTTGTTTTTGATTTATAATCTAAACTCCATTTATAATGGTTTTGCTTCATTTCAGGCAATTCTTTTTCAAAATCAAAAGGTATCAAACTTCTTTTCATTATTTATATTCTATATATGTTATATAATATAATAGACAATATACATTAATTGTCAAGTATTATTTTCGTTTGACTTTTATTATTTAAGACTATAAAATGGGCGGGCATTTGGGGTCATAGCTCAGTTGGTAGAGCACCTGCTTTGCAAGCAGGGGGTCGTCAGTTCGAGTCTGATTGGCTCCACCAAAATTCGTAAAGGGGGTGATTTAAATGGTCAAAGTTTTAGTTCGCGATAATAATGTAGAGCAGGCTCTGCGTGTATCCAAACGTAAATCCCAGAAAGAAGGATTATACCGCGAAATGAAAGAACGTCAACGTTTCGAAAAGCCCACCACAATGCGCAAGCGGTTGAAAGAAGAAGCGGTTCGTAACGAAAAGAAACGTCAATCTAAACAACGTATGGTATTTGGATTCTAAAGAAAAAAATGGCGCATCTGTGCCATTTTTAATATTAAAAACCGCCAATTTGGCGGTTTTTAAATTTGGTGGGCATAAGAGGAGTCGAACCTCCACGGATTTCTCCACGGGAACCTAAATCCAGCGCGTCTACCAGTTTCGCCATATGCCCATGGGTGCCAGTTTAATCACTGGGGAAAGACAAGTCAAATAAATTCCAATACGCGTTCAACGCCGTCCAGATCCTTATAGACCGAGATTAATTCCCAACCGTTCTCATTAAATATTTTATTAACACTATTTTTTTGCCCCTTGCCAATTTCAAGAAATAGGCGACCATTTTGCACCAGAAAATCTTTCGTATTTTTTGCGATTGCGCGATAAGCGTCTAATCCCCCTGCGCCGGAATACAGTGCTATTTTTGGGTCATGCCGTGCGCCTGCATCAACCCGTTCATCATTATTTGCAATGTATGGTGGATTGCTGATTATAATATCAAATTTTGAATTTATGGGGTTACGGTTAGAAATAAAATCCCCCCGCAAAATTTTAATTTTATTATCCAGTTTCAGATTTTTTACATTTTTGAGTGCGACACGCAAAGCTCCGCTGGATTTTTCAATGCCGATTCCCGTTGCCCCATCTAAATTTTTTATAATTGCACAAATCAGACATCCCGTGCCGGTTCCCAAATCCAGAATTTTTGCTTTGTCATCGGCTTTTTTTAAAACTGCTTCGACAAGCGTTTCAGAATCTGGTCTGGGGTCCAGCGTATTTTTATTTGTATAAAACGGCAATCCATAAAACCATTTTTCATGGATAATTTTTGCCACTGGTACGTCATGCTTTAATTTTCGTGCAGCTATAAAAACCATAAACATTTCCAATAAATTTAATTTATCATCATTTTTGGTTTTATTTTCGCTAATTTTTTTCAGTATGATTTTAGCCGCGTGCGCATTGCCCGCTTTTTGTAAAATTATGAATGCTTGATTCAAAGTCATAAAATCAGTATAATCCTTTTCATGAAAAAATTCAATCTACAGAAGATAACAAAATTCTTATTGATATTGGCGGGTCTTTTGATGGTCTCTGCTATTTTGTTGTATGTTATAAAACCAACCAGGGAAATTTTAATCAATATCCCTGTGGAAAGACACGTCCAGGTTAATGCTGGGGACACTTTGTCCAAGATATTATCTGAACATGGTGTATCCGGTGGGGATATAAATACCATCGCGACATTATTAAAAAAAGACTGCGGCGTACAGGGGCTGCGTGCAGATTCAGATGTTTTGGTTATAAAAAAGAGAAACCAGGACGCCCCAGTTGATAAAATAACTCTTTCAAGTGGCCCATGGAAACGCGTTGAATTATCTTGTGATACGAACGGTAAATGGGCGGCAGATTTGATAAGTGTTAAAAAAGATACCAGATTGGTTCGCAAATCTGGCAGAATCCCCAGCGGTGGTGTTTTCAGCCAGGCCGGAGTCGAGGCTGGAATACCGATCGGAACAGTTTACGAAGTTATTAATCTGTTGGCATTTGAAATTGACTTTGAACGTGATATTCAGCCGGGTCAGGAATTTGTTGTTTTGTACGAAGAAAATCTGCTGGATGACAAGGTTATTGATGGTGGTCGCATAGTCGAAGTATCTTTTGATACTCATCTGGACAGACGCGGTAAATTAAAAATGTACAGATTTGAAAAAAATAATGGAAAATACGGATATTATGATGACGAAGGCAAAGGCGCCATAAAATCATTAAAACGTACACCAATTGATGGTGCCAGCGTTTCCAGTGGATTTAGCAGACACAGAAAACATCCAGTATTGGGCTTTACTCGCGCACACAAGGGGGTTGATTTTCGTGCATCTACTGGAACAAAGATCCCAGCAGCCGGTGCCGGAAAGGTAGTGGCGCGTGGTTATAATAAAGGGCATGGAAATTTTATAAAACTTAGACATGCTAATGGATTTCAAACGCTTTATGGACATATGTCCAGATTTCAAAAGGGTGTAAATGTTGGAACATCCGTTGCCCAGGGTCAGATTATTGGCTATGTTGGTTCTACGGGGCTTTCTACGGGGCCGCATTTGCACTATGAAATTATTAAAAATGGGGTACATGTAAATCCGATGACGGTTACATTCCCGCGAATTGATGATTTGACCGCTACGCAAAAGGCCAAGTTCTTGGACTTCAAGAGCAAGGTTGACAAGGCCTCAGATGCACTAGTTCATAATCCAAATTTATTTATTCCTATGTAAAATCCGCGTTTGACGCGGATTTTTTTTAAATTACCTACTTGACATTTTTTAATATTTATCTATATTATATAACATAAGCTGGTTCCCTGTGTGGGCAGACTGCAATGGTGTAAGTCGGGCATCGTAAGATGCTGAATGTATGTAGCGTTGATTTTTAAACGCGCAAACCAATCTTTTAAAAGTAATAAATATGTATCGTATATTTTGTATGCGTTATGTATGTATAAAAAATTGGGGTTTAAAAATGAAAAGTTTTTATAACGGGAAAAATATATTACTGGCTTTTATTATTGGTGCGACAACTATGTCGATGACCAAAGAAAATATATTTGAAAAATCGGAAGAAAAATTACAAGAACCGATTAAAAATCCGAATGATACCGCATCTGTTTTTGATGATATTGATCTTATCCCTTATATAGAAAACCGTGCTGATAAAATTGTCAGAGATTTTATGGATACAATTAAAAATCGGGAATATGATTTGGCCGCTGGCAGGGGAAAAGTTAATCATACAGTTGCATTAAGAAATAGATTTGGGTCATATGCTCCGACCAGACCAAATGGCAGATATGTTTATTGTCTTTGGGCATTGCAAAAATCACTTGATGCATCAACGTCGGCATTAGGGATAAAGAAACCAATTCCAGAAACATATGCGTCATCTTCATTGATGACAATGATGTTGCAACAAAATCCTGAAAATTCTTTTTATGGAGCAATTTGGGAAGATAAAAATGCTTTTTCCATTGCACGTGAAAATTTTGTAAATGGTAAAATAGATGCATGGCGTAAATATTTGAAACAAACACCAGATTCTAATGTAATCATAGAAAAACAAAAAGAGTTTATGGCAGAGTTTGAAAAAAATAACATTGCCGCAGATGATATTAAACCAGGGTCAATTTACAGCACCAGGGCTCATTCTGAAATATTTTTGGGTCGTGGAACAATTGTTGATAAAAGATTTGTTCCGAATCAAAATGGTAAATTTTATAGAATAGGTTTTAATATTGAAATGATAAGACCCCTTGAATTTTATAATGGGAAAACAGCCCCAGTATTCATAGGCAATATTTACGGAATGTTTGTAAAACAAATCCAAGAACAAGTAGACAGTATAAAAAAGATGTCGCATGAAAATCTTGTAAATCGTGTTTTGGGCGAAGGTTTGTATACAAACGCAAATTATTTAACCAGTCTTTCTGATGATGAATTAAAACTTTTAACATTGGAAAAATTGTTTGGAATAAAATTAAACTCTATAAAAGAATTGATTACTCCGTCAATAATCAGTCATAAAATTCTTGCAGATGAAAATACCTCAAAAACAAAATCACAAAAAGCAGATAAAGATTTTGTTATTCCAAAAACAATTCAACAAATATTTTATAAAGACTCGACCACTTTAAAAAGAATACAACAAAAAATTAATAACGATTTTGCTATAAGAAAAATGATAGAACCAAAAATTGGTGGAAGATAAAATTGCCGCAATCGCGGCAATTTTTATTTAATTATATTTTTTATTTTTTCTGGGATGTCTTTAAATTTTATTCTTTCTTGATTCATCGTATCACGATATCGCAATGTTGCCATTCCATCTTCAAGACTTTGATGATCAATAGTGATGCAGACGGGGGTTCCAATTTCATCATGACGACGATAATTTTTACCAATGTTTCCACTATTTTCCATTTCAATACGTCCCAGTCCCAGCTTGCGTAATTCGGTTGCCAGATTTTCAGCCAAAGAGATTAACTCTGGTACATTGCGAGCCAATGGGATAACCGCCGCTTTGACTGGTGCCAGTGATGGTTTTAATTTTAAAACAGTGCGGGATTTTCCATCGCCCAAGTCTTCTTCGGCATAAGCATTTAACATAACGGCCAGCATAGCGCGATTAACACCCATTGCGGTTTCAACAACATAGGGAACAAAATTTTCCCCAGTTTGTGGATCGCTGTATGAAAGCTTGGTTGTGCTGTCGGTATTGTTCAAAGTTTTTGCTGCCAGATTAAATTCTTTTTGGGATTTTGCGTGGGAACCCAAATCAAAATCTTGGCGATTGTGAATGCCTTCAACCTCGTCAAAGCCGTCTGGGAATTCATATTCAATATCCCCCGCAGCCTTGGCATAGTGGGCCAATTTTTCATGTGGGGTAAAACGTAATTTTTTTGCTGGGATTCCTAATTCATTAATCCACCAATCCATACGGATTTTTTTCCATTGTTCCCACCAATCTATATCAGTACCAGGCTTTACAAAATATTGCATTTCTGCCTGTTCAAATTCGCGCATACGAAAAACAAAACCACGTGGTGAAATTTCATTTCGAAAAGCCTTGCCAATTTGGGCAATACCAAATGGTAATTTATGAGGGACAGAATCCAAAACGTTTTTGAAATTTGTAAATGTAGTTGTTGCGGTTTCAGGACGCAGATAAGCATTAATTTCACCCCCAGCAGTTGCACCAACCGAAAGCCCCATCATTAATTGATATTCGCGTGGAGGGATTAAATCAGCCGACCCGCAATTATCGCATTTTTTTGGGTTCTTCATTTTATCCAACCGCATACGTGCGCCACATTTTTTGCATTCAACCAATGGATCTGAAAAACTGGATTCATGACCAGAATATTTCCATAATAATCGGTTAGAAATCAGCGAAGCATCTAAACCCTCGATATCGTCGCGTTGATAAATCATAGAATTCCACCAAGCATTTCTGATATTTTTCATCAATTCTACGCCGTATGGTCCATAATCATAAGTTCCGGCCAATCCTCCATAAATCTCGCTGCCGGTAAAAATAAAACCACGTCGTTTGCAAAGTGCAATAATATCATTAACAGTTACCATCTTAATTCCTTATACATGACCTTAAAAATTATATGCTGCGGAAATTCCCCAGAAATCATAAACATTATTTTCTTCGCCGGTATCCCCGTTGGAAAAATGTTGCATAACTAATTCTAAATACCAACTTTCGTTCAGTTTATATCCAGCGAACAGTCGAAACCCCAGCAAAAATTTGGTATCTAATCGGTCGTTTTCTTTCCCTTGGATTGCGACCCCCATACCGGTTCCAAAATACCATTTGTTTGTATTATAGAACGATACATCTTCGGACAGCATAAAAATTTCCGCGCCATATTTCGGCCAATCGCAATATCCCTCATATCGGCATCTGCCGTTATAATTTTCTTTGTGCAGACCAACAGTTTTAATTAAATTTATGGATTGTCTGGCCGGCAGTCTGAAAAAAGTGGTAGGCTGAGAATATTGAAAATTAAACATATAATAAGGCGCAATATGATTCAAATGCTTTATCGCTATTAATTCCCCAGAATCAAAACCTTGTCCAATGGTCATGCTTAACTGATTTTGCTTTTCCCCAAAAAAAGGATTGTCGCTGGCAAAAACCGGTGCGCAAAATAAAGAAAGCAAAGTAAATAAATAAAAAAGTTTCATAATTTTCTTCATTTTATTAAACGGATCTAGAATAACATCAAATATTGTTCAGCGCAATGGAAAAATTTTCCTGAAATATACCAAAATACATGAAAAAAATCGCGCCAATAGACGCGACTTTAATATTAAGTTTTAACTGTCAATTATGCTGCTGGCGCATCAACAGCGATTGCATTAACAGGGCAAACCCCAGCACATGCACCACAACTGACACATTTTGCAGGATCAATAGCGCATTTGTTGTTATCTGATGGTGAAATTGCAGCAACAGGGCAAGCCCCCATACAAGTTTTACAACCAACACATTTATTTGGGTCTATTTTATAAGCCATTTTTTACTCCTTAGCTTTTTTAGTTTAAAGCTCTTTTAATTATCTTCTCATATTTAACAAAGATAAAATATATTGGAACATAGCGATAAAAGAGATATACAGATGCAAAGCACCCAATACAGCCAACTGATTACGCTGGGTGTCATCTCTTATTACATTATATGCATGTTTCAGCTTTTGCATATCGTATGCAGTAAACAGGGCAAATACTAATACACCAATTGCGCTGACAATTGTTGCAAATGC
>Ga0265294_10000362_pt1 | contig 60398 bp, 51 predicted proteins | sample MunlanPumphouse3_FD_192504 | JGI IMG/M metagenome (GOLD analysis project Ga0265294, IMG submission 192504) | Groundwater microbial communities from a municipal landfill in Southern Ontario, Canada - Pumphouse #3 | ecosystem: Environmental > Aquatic > Deep subsurface > Groundwater | place... | reverse complement strand
TACCGTCTTCAGTCCGGATTTCCGCGATTCACCCGAGTGGGGCAGCGCTTTCGTGCTGATTCCCTGGTATGTCTGGCTTCAGTATGGAGATAGCCGCCTGGCCGAGCGTTACTATACGCCCATGAAGAACTACCTCGCCTATCTGAAAAATAAAAAAGACCCGAATGGGATGGTCTCTCACGGTCTGGGCGATTGGTACGATGTCGGCCCCGGCCCTTCAGGCTATGCTCAGCTCACATCCAAAGAGCTCACCGCCACGGCGACCTACTACCAGGGTTTACGCGCCATGATTCACTTTGCACGGCTCTTCAATCGCCAGGATGACCTCAAGGAACTCAGCGCCGAGGCAGAATCCATCAAAGCGCTCTTCAATAAACGCCTCTACAATTCTGAAAAGAATTACTATGACAAGAATAGCCAGACAGCTAACTCCATGCCGCTGGTTGTCGGCCTGGCAGATGAATCTCTTGCAAAACCCATTCTGGAAAACCTGGTCTCTACCGGCATCCGCGGTGCCACTAACCGCATCACGGCCGGCGATGTCGGCTTCTCCTATCTCGTCAAAGCCCTTCTGGAACACGGTCAGGGCCAGGTCCTCTTCGACATGGTGACTCAGACCAATGGCCCGGGCTATTGGCACATGCTTGAGCAAGGCTGCACCTCTCTGCATGAAAGCTGGAAGGCCGAGAAATCCAGCTCATTCAACCATTTCATGCTGGGCCACGCAGAGGAGTGGTTCTATCGCGGCATCGGCGGCATCAGTCCCTCCGCCGATAACCCGGGCTACCAGAAGTTCATTCTCAAGCCTCAGGTCGTAGGCGATCTTTCAGAAGCCAACGTCTCCTATCAATCCATCCGCGGCGAAATTTTGAGCCATTGGAAAATAGAAAATGGCCGCTTTATTTACCACATCCGTGTCCCGGCCAATACCGAGGCCCTTGTGTACCTGCCGGCCACTTCCACTGACTGGGAATCACTCGCCGAAGGCGATACGCCCCTCAAGAACCATCCCCAGATTCAGGTCTTGAATAGGGAGAGCGCCTCCAGCGCCGTTGAGCTCAAAGTCCCCTCTGGCGACTACCTCCTGAGCTCCGAATACAAACCCTGAAAATAAATAGAGGAACAAAAAATCGGAGGTGTGACAAAACCACATCTCCGATTTTTTTTGCTCTCTTGAAAAAGCAGAATACGCCCGCGCTTCTAGTCAATAAACCTGCGGACGATTTGCCCGTAGGCATCAATCCGGCGGTCCCGGAAAAACGGCCAGTGTGTACGGGTCACGTTCACGCTCCCCAGGTCCAGATCCGCAAATAGAATCTCTTCTGAATCCACCGAAGCCTTCGCCAATATCTGCCCGGAAGTTCCCGCAACGAAGCTCTGTCCCCAGAATTCAATCCCGTCTCCTCCTACCGGCGTTTCTTTCCCAACCCGGTTAATGGCCGCCACGTAGCAGCCGTTGGCGACGGCGTGAGAACGCTGAATGGTTTCCCAGGCATTGTGCTGATTGACTCCGTACTTCTCCTTTTCAGAAGGATGCCAGCCGATCGCTGTCGGGTAAAAAAGAATCTCAGCCCCCTGGAGCGCCGTCAACCGTGCCGCCTCCGGGTACCATTGATCCCAGCAAATCAAAACGCCGATCTTCCCGTAGCGGGTCTCCCAGACCTTGAAGCCCGTATCTCCCGGCGTGAAATAAAATTTCTCGTAAAACAGCGGGTCATCGGGAATATGCATCTTGCGGTAAATCCCCAGGAGCGACCCATCCGCATCCAGTATGGCCGCCGTATTGTGGTAGAGTCCCGAGGCCCGTTTTTCGAAAAGAGACGCGATGATCACCACTTCATACTGCTTTGCAATCGCGGCAAAAGCCTCCGTCGAAGGTCCGGGAATACTCTCCGCCAGCGCAAAGTTCGCATGGTCCTCGCTCTGGCAAAAATACTGGGATTTGAAGAGCTCGTCCGTGCAGATTATTTTCGCTCCCTGCTGAGCCGCTTTTTCTGCCAGTGAGAGTGTGTTTTGCAGATTGCTCCGGGTGCATTCCCCGCAGCGCGTTTGCAGCAAAGCTATTTTCACAGGATGAGAAGGTGTCTCTTTTTTCATTTTCTTATCTCTTGTCTCGTTTCAATTATAAAGCCGGATAGCGAGGAGCCGTTTCTTCTCAAAGACGGCTCTCGCTCTCATTCCATGCCGCCTATCCGAGTGCAGCGACAATCATGTCCCCCATCTGGGTCGTCCCGATACGATTGCCCTCCTCAGAAGCGCTGGCAATATCGCCGGTGCGCCATCCCTGGGCAATCACCTTTTCCACGGCCGCCTCAATCGCGCAGGCCGCCGCTTCTTCTTTGAAAGAGTAACGCAGCATCAACGCCGCCGAAAGAATCTGCGCAATCGGATTGGCCAGATTCTTGCCCGCGATATCCGGTGCCGAGCCGCCCGCCGGTTCATAAAGTCCGAAGCGGATTCCGCTCAATTCTGAGGTTTCTCCCAGGCTCGCGCTGGGCAGCATTCCCAGAGACCCGGCCAATGCCGCAGCCTCGTCGCTCAGGATATCTCCGAACATGTTTTCGCAGAGCAGCACGTCATATTGAGAAGGATTCAGCATCAGCTGCATCGCCGCATTATCCACAAACACATGCTCCAACTGCACATCCGGGTATTCCTTACCCACGGTGGTTACGACGTCGCGCCAGAGAACTCCGTTCTCCAGAACGTTGGCCTTATCCACGCTCGAAAGCTTCTTGCGGCGCAGCCGTGCCGCCTCGAAACCGACATGGGCGATGCGCTCGATTTCCTCGGTCGTAATCACCATCGTATCGGTGGCCCGCAGGAAGACTCTCCTTCCTTCACTGCCTTCCTCATCCACCACCACATACTCCTCGGTCTTTTTGGGCTGCCCAAAATAGAGTCCGCCGGTCAGCTCGCGCACGACCATGATATCAATTCCCGAACCAAAACGGCTTTCCTTTAACGGGCACGAGTGGTTCAACCCCGGGTAAAGCCGCACCGGCCTCAGGTTGGCAAATAGCTCAAAGTGTTTGCGCAGGTAGAGCAGCGAAGCCCGCTCCGGCCGCTCATTCTTGGGCAAGGTCGGGTCGCGTCCCGGCAAACCCACAGAGCCGAAAAGAATCGCATCAGCCTCCTCGCACTCCTTGAGCGTCTTATCCGGCAGCGCCTTGCCGGCAGCGTCGATTCCCGCCCATCCGACAGGTACCTCGTGGAATTCAAAATTGATTCCAAAACGTGACTGAACGGCCCGCAATACTTTGAGCCCCTCACGCATCACTTCCGGCCCGATTCCATCGCCGGCCAAAACTGCAACACGATATTTTTTCATTATTTCAACAATCCGTTTATTCTCTTAAGTACACGTTCTTTCCCCATCACTTCCATGAGATGATACAAACTGGGGCCAGACTTCGCCGCAGTCAGCGCCAAACGCAGCGGATGCACCAGTGGACCGGCTTTCAGCCCCAATTCTTTTGCTAAAGCCTTCAATACGGCCTCCAGAGAAGCCGAGCTGAAATCCTCCAGTCCGGTATACCTCTCGCGCAGCATCGCCAGACGCTCCCTGGCCTCCTGCGTAAACTCGCTCTCGAGCATCTCCGGGGGATACACAAGCTCTTCCGTAAAATAGAATCCGGCATACTCGGGCAGCTCCGAAAAGGTCTTCACCTTATCCTTGCAAGTCTCCAAGGCTTGCTTCACATACTCCTCACTCCATCCCGATGAGAGCATCCCCGTTCTTTCAAAAGCTTTCCTTCCCAGCTCGACAAACCGCTCCATGCTCAATTGACGCATGTATTCGTAATTGATGGATTTCAGTTTGTTCATGTCAAAGCGGGCATTGCTCCGATGGACCTGGCACAGATCAAAGGTGCGGATGATCTCCTCCACGCTCACGATCTCCTTGTTATCACCGGGCGTCCAGCCCAGGAGCACCAGCTGATTGATGAGCGCTTCGGGCAAGTATCCCATCTCCGGGTAAGCCATCAGCGATGCACCCTCATCGCGCTTACTCATCTTGCTTCCGTCGGAGTTCAGGATCAGCGGTATATGTGCATATTGAGGCGGCTCAGCACCGAAAGCCCTGAACAGAGCAATATGCTTGGCCGTATTGGTCAAATGGTCTTCCCCGCGGATCACATGCGTAATCCCCATCAGTAAATCGTCAATCACGTTCACAAGATGGAATACCGGCTGGCCGTCCGAGCGGACAATGACAAAATCCGGGTCCTGTGCCTCGCGATCCGTCAACTCCCGGCGAACCTTTCCCACCACCAGGTCATCTATCAGGGTCGCTTCACGTCCCATCTTGAAGTAAACGGCCCCATCCCGGTCATAGGCAAAACCCTTGGATTTGAGCTCTTCTATCTTTTCACGGTAAATATCCGACCTCTGGCTCTGAAAATAGGGACCGAAATCCCCCTTGCACGCATCCCGGTCGCTGCCGCTCAAGGGACCCTCATCCCAGTCAATCCCCATCCAGCGCAGTCCCTCCAGGATCACATCCACTGCCTCCTGCGTATTGCGAACCGTATCCGTATCCTCAATACGCAAAATAAACTTCCCGCCTGTATGCCGCGCATATAGCCAGTTAAAAAGCGCCGTCCTCGCTCCACCTATATGGAGATAACCCGTCGGACTGGGCGCAAACCGAACCCGTGTACTCATCCCTGATTAATTCCTTCTAATTCAAACTCTCAGGGCCTCTTTCGCCCTGTTCTCGGGGTCTTATTCTACCTTGAAGCCGTCTCTCTTCAAGCTCCGAAAGCAACTACTTGACCGCACTGCCCGTTTTTAATACGTTTACACGGACACTCGCGCGAGCCGGCATTGAATTTTTGCTCCATTCGTGCTAGCTTGCCCGCGGAGGGCATGCACGCCCTTCGATTGATTTTGGTACCCCGCATCAAGATGCGCTTTTTCATACAGAGAATATTATGGCTGAAGAATACAATCCTTATAATCCAATCGTGATGGATCACTTCTTGAATCCTCGCAATATGGGCGACTTGGAAGATGCCGACGGAATCGGAGAAGTCGGTGCCGCTGCCTGCGGCGACATCATGAAAATTAGTCTTAAAATCAGCGATGACGGGAAAATTTCAGACGCACGCTTTAAGACTTTCGGTTGCGGCTCCGCTATCGCCAGCTCCAGCATGGCCACCGAATTGGTTAAAGGGAAAACCATCGAAGAAGCTCTGAAAGTCACCAATAAAAACGTGGTCGATGCTCTGGGCGGACTCCCTCCGGTCAAAATCCATTGCTCTGTCCTCGCCGAGGAAGCCATCAAAGCCGCTTTGGATGATTACATCAAGCGCCACCCCGAAAAGGCTGCTCTCGTGGCCGAAAAAAAACACAAGGCATGATTAAAGTTTACTTGGACCACCAATCCTCGACTCCGGTCCTACCCCAGGTCTATGAGGCGATGCTCCCCTGGTTCAGTGAATACTATGGGAATGCTTCCGCGCTCCATGAACAGGGTCTGCGCGCAAAAGCCGCGTTGAACCAGTCTCGAAAACAATTTTCCGAGGCGATTCATTCTCCCGATCCCGAAAGCATTCTTTTTACCTCCTGCGGCACCGAGGCCAATAATCTCGCCGTGAAAGGCACCGCCTATGCTCTCCAGCATAAAGGCAAACACATTATCCTTTCAACGGCCGAACACCCTTCTGTCGAAAATTCTGTCGCTTTCCTGGAGCGCCAGGGCTTCACCGCCACGAGGGTCTCCGTCGATTCTCAGGGGTTTATCAACCCGGAGGATATCCGGGCCGCCATCACGCCCGAGACGATTTTGATCGCCACCCACTATGCAAATCACGATATCGGCACGATTCAGCCCGTTGCCCAGATTGGCGAAATCGCCCGTGAGCATAAAATCCAATTCTTTGTGGATGCCGCTTTCAGTGCCGGTTGGCTCCCCATCAACGTCCAGGAGATGAATGCAAGCCTTCTGAGCCTCTCTCCGCATCGCTTTTATGGCCCCAAAGGGGTCGGCGTACTCTATAAAAACCGCAAAGCGCGCCTCTCGAGCATTATCCACGGAGGCATCCAGGAAAATAATTTCCGCAGCGGCACCGAGAATATCCCCGCAATCGTCGGCGGCGGGCTCGCCATGCAAATCGCTGAAAATGAACGCGAAACAAGAGTCTCTCGTCTGAGAGTCCTCCAGGAAAAACTCTGGAAAGGCCTCTCCGAACAGATCAGCTACATTTGCCTCAATGGCCCCTTGCCCGGCGAAAACCGCCACCCGGCCAATCTCAATGTCAGCACCGAATTTATCGAAGGCGAAGGTCAGCTCCTGCTCTGCAATGCCGCCGGAATCGCTGTTGCCAGCGGCTCCAGCTGCGTGAGCAAAAACCTCAAATCTTCCCTGACCTTAACCGCTATTGGCTTGGATATCACTCTGGCTCAGGGAAATATCATATTTACTCTAGGTAAGGATAATACCTTCGAACAAATCGATTATGTCGTCTCCTCATTCGCGAAAATCGTGGAGCGTCTCCGCCAGATGTCCCCTATGTGGGATGCCTTCCAGAAAGGAAATATCTCCTCCGTAATCCCCGGAAACCCTAAATAAAACGCTCCTTTTTCTGCATTTTTAGCAGGCCCCAAACCGGTTTTCAGGAGCTTCACTTCTATAACACCTTCCCTATTAACAGGAAAGGTGTTTTTTATTACCCCGCTCTTTTTACGAAAAATTATCTTGTCTCATTAGAATTCCTTTTGTAGAGTGGGTCTAGGTAGTTCATGTATGGATTTGTACGGGGGGGCAAAAAAGCCCAACAAATTCAGAAAAAAGTAAACTGTATGTTTTGGCGCATACTGCATGGGTGTAGTGTGCCTGAATTTTAAGTTTTTTTCTGTTTTCGCAAAACATGCAAGAACCTCTCTGACAGAGAATAGTATGGGAAAAAATACGCTGACAAAAGCCGATAACCCGGCTAAAACCCAGGATGAAATAATTGCTGGCCTGGCAGATAAGTGGCGCGATAAAAAAGGCAGCCTCATTATGGCCTTGCACGATGTTCAAAGCCATTACGGTTATGTACCGCGCGATGTGGCGCGCAAACTGGCACACCAATTGGATGTTCCTCTGGCGCGCATTTACGAAGTAATCACCTTCTACAACTACTTCAAATTAACCCCTCCGGGTAAACACAGAATCAGTGTTTGCTTGGGAACGGCCTGTTACCTCAAAGGAGCCCCGGAGCTCATCGAGGAAATTGAGTCCCTCCTGGGAATCAAAGAAGGCCAAACCACCTCCGACGGTATGTTCCAGCTGGATGTGGTCAGGTGTCTGGGTTGTTGTGGATTGGCTCCTGTTATGACGGTAAACGAAGAAGATGGCGATAAAGTATACGCCAAGTTATCTCGCAAACAGGTCGCCGAAATCATTGCCAAGTACAGTAAACCGGGAGCAATCGAGAAAAAATGAAAAAGCTTAATAAAGAAGACATCCTCGCCGCCAGTAAAACCAATCCCTACACCGGCGACTATGTAAAAGTCGGTATCAGCACCTGTGGCGTCGCCGCCGGAGCTCAAGACACTTTAAATGTGTTTGAGGAAGAAACCAAACGTCTGGGTATCAAAGTCGATATCCGCAGATGCGGCTGCATCGGCATGTGTTATGCCGAACCGCTGGTGGAAGTATCCGCCGCCGGTCTCCCCAAAGTGACCTACGGCAAAGTAGATAAAAATGTCGCTCTGGAAATTATCCAGGAACATCTGGCTCACGGGCGCCTGGTGGATGATTATATTTTTGACATGCCCATGAATCGGTAGGAATCAGGAAATACTATGAGCAAACAAACTATTTTTTTACTACGTGATACTTCCCTTACACAGGATAATACGCGCGATTTCCAGATTCTCTTCCTGAAAATTGCCCGCGACTTGGGGGTCGAAGACTCCATCCAGGCCGTCAGAGCTTCAGACTTGGGAATCTATGATAAAGGCTATGTTGTCAAAGATTTAAACAATAAAATCACTTACGCCAATATTCAGGAAACCGACATTGAGAAGTTCCTCAAGGCCACGATTAAAGGCGAAGGCTCGGTAGATGAATTTAAATATACCGCTGATAAGTGCCAGCTCCGTATCGTGCTGCGCAATTGCGGATTAATCGATCCCGAAAACATCGAAGAATACATGGCACAGCAGGGCTATTGCGCTCTTGCCAAAGCCCTCACGGAGATGACTCCCGAAACAGTCATCGATGAAATGAAGAAGAGCGGCCTTCGCGGTCGCGGCGGTGCAGGCTTCCCCACTTGGATGAAGTGGTCCTTTGCCCGCAATTCTCTCGATGAAACCCGTTTCGTGGTTTGCAACGCGGACGAAGGCGACCCGGGTGCTTACATGGATCGCAGTATCCTCGAAGGTGACCCTCACGCCGTCGTCGAGGGTATGATCTTGGCCGGTTTCGCTATCGGGGCTCAACGCGGTTTCTTCTATATCCGCGCCGAGTACCCCCTGGCCATCAAGCGCATCGAAACCGCCATCGAGCAAGCTTATGAACGCGGTTTGCTGGGCAATGACATCCTGGGCTCAGGCTTCAATTTCGATCTGGAAATCCGTCTGGGCGCCGGTGCTTTCGTCTGCGGTGAGGAAACAGCCCTCATCGAATCCATTGAAGGCAAACGCGGTACTCCCAGGCCTCGCCCTCCCTTCCCTGCTGATAAAGGGCTTTGGAATCACCCGACCATCATCAACAACGTGGAGACCCTCGCAACCGTCGCACAGATCATCAATCGCGGCGGCGAATGGCTCGCTGCTATCGGCACTGAGAAATCCAAAGGAACCAAGGTCTTCGCCATTACCGGCAAAGTGAAAAATTCCGGCCTCGTCGAAATCCCCATGGGAATGACCCTTGGCGAAGTCGTCTTCGGCATCGCCGGCGGCGTCCTGGGTGGACGTAAACTCATGGCCGTCCAGACAGGCGGTCCTTCCGGCGGCGTCATCCCCCTGAAGTTGATCGACACCAAGGTCAGCTATGAGCACCTCGCTGAAGTAGGCTCCATCATGGGCTCCGGCGGCTTGATCGTCATGGATGAAGATGATTGCATGGTCGATATTCCCAGATTCTATCTCCGCTTCTGCGTGGAAGAATCCTGCGGTAAATGCGCCCCATGCCGAATCGGCGGCTTCCAGATGCTGAAGATTCTCGATCGGATAGCCGAAGGCAAAGGCGTCGAAGCCGACTTGCAACAGCTACAACGCATCGCTAAAGGTATGCAAAAAGCATCCCTTTGTGCCTTAGGACAAACTGCTCCCAACCCGGTCTTGTCTACGATGAAGTACTTCCCTGAAGAATACAGGCAACATGTCGAAGACAAAAAATGCCGTGCGGGTAAATGTACCAAAATGGTTCAGTATACCATCGATCAAACCCATTGTAAGAAGTGCAAACTTTGCGTAGTCAACTGCCCCGTGGGTGCCATCTCCGGCTCGCGTGAAGCTGGATACGTCGTTGACCAGGTCAAATGTATTAAATGCGGCACCTGTTACGAAGTCTGCAAATTTAAAGCAATAGTGAGAAAGTAACATGATTACTGCAAGAATTAACGGTATAACAGTCAAGGTTCCTGTAGGAACTACCATTCTGGAAGCGGCAAAAAGGGTTCAGATCAAAATCCCCACCCTCTGCGCCCATCCCGACCTTCCCGCAAGAGCTTCATGTGGAATCTGCATCGTAAAGGCCAAAGGCATCAACAAAATGCTCCGTGCCTGCTGCACTCCCATTGAGAAGGATATGGACATCATCACGCACGACGCGGAAATCGTTGAAATCCGCCGCACCGTGATCGAATTGATCCTCTCCAAGCATCCCAATGAATGTCTCACCTGTACTCGCAATCATACTTGCGAGCTCCAGCAACTGGCGGCTGATTTCGGCATACTCCGCGAGTCATTCCCTCAGATCGAGCCCAAGGTTCCCTACGATGATTCAACAGGCGCTATCGCTGTCGATCGCCGCAAGTGCATTCTCTGCGGTCGCTGCGTGGATGTCTGCCAGGTGATGCAGAATGTCTGGGCTCTGAGCTTCCTCGATCGCGGTATCGACGCTCGCGTCGCTCCTGCCGGTGAAATCACCCTCGAGGAATCCCCTTGCATCCGTTGCGGACAATGCTCTGCTCACTGCCCCACCGGCGCCATCGTCGAGCATGATGACACTCCCAAAGTTTGGGCCGCCCTTCAGAATCCTGAGCTCCATTGCGTGGTACAGATCGCTCCGGCGGTCCGCGTCGCCATCGGTGACATCTTGGGATATCCTCCGGGCACGAACCTGACCCGCAAGCTCTACGCCGCATTCCGCCGCCTGGGCTTCGATTCAGTCTTCGACACCAACTTCGGCGCCGATGTCACTATCGTCGAAGAAGGCACCGAGTTCGTCCATCGCTTCACCAAAGCCCCCGAGCAACTGCCGCTCATCACGAGCTGCTGCCCTGCCTGGGTCGATTTCATGGAGAAATACCACCACGATGTCGTGCCGCATTTCTCATCCTGCAAATCGCCTCACCAGATCGTCGGCGCTCTGGCCAAGACCTTCTACGCGAAGAAGAGAAGACATGACCCGGAGAATATCTTCGTCGTCTCCATCATGCCTTGCACTGCCAAGAAGTACGAAATCACCCGCTCCAAGGAGATGTATGCCTCCGGTTACAAGGATGTCGATATCGTCATCACCACACGCGAATTGGCTCGTATGATCAAGCAGTCGGGCATTGACTTCAATTCACTGGTCGATGAAGACGCCGACAGCATCCTGGGCGAGTACACCGGTGCTGCCACCATCTTCGGTGTCACCGGTGGTGTCATGGAAGCTGCTCTCCGCACCGCCTATTATGCGATCACTGGCGGTAAACTCGCCAATATCGAGTTCGAAAACGTCCGCGGTTTCGATGGCGTTAAAGAAGGTGCGATCCCCATTCACGGCAAGACCGTCAAAGTCGCCGTGGCTCATGGAATCGGCAACGTGGAGTACGTCCTCAATCGTGTAGTGGAAGCCAAACGCAAAGGCGAAGAGCCTCCCTATCACTTCATCGAAGTCATGGCCTGCCCCGGTGGTTGTATCGGCGGCGGTGGCCAGCCCTATGGAGTCACCAATCAGATCCGCGCGGCACGTGCTGCCGGACTTTATTCGGATGACCGCGACTGCGCGATTCGCTACTCACACGAGAATCCTTCTCTGAAAGCTCTGTATGATGAATACATTGGCAAACCTCTCGGCGAAAGGGCTCACCATCTCTTCCATACGGGATATACAACTTATAGCGAGTACAAACGCTAGACGCTAAACAGAATCCTAAGCCAAGGAGCGCTCGCGCTCTGACTCAAGGGATACTATGTTCAACAATAATACATTTACAATAACCCTCTGTGCCGCTTGACCGCAGTTCAGAGGGTTCTACCTTTTAATTTACGATGAAAAAAAGAATCGGTTTTATCGGTATCGTCATCGAAGACCGCCAGAAAAGCGCCGAGAAAGTGAATCACCTTCTCTCCGAGTTCGGTCAAATCATTATCGCCCGAACCGGCATCCCCTATAAGGATCGCAATTGCTGCGTCATCACCCTGGTGGTCGATGCCACCACTGACGAAGTAGGAGAATTAACGGGAAAAATCGGCAGCATCCCGGGCACGACCGTGAAAAGCGCCTTGAGCAAAGAAAGTTAAACTTTTAATCCAATGAGAAAATCCGTTCCGGGTGTGATCACCGCCAGAAAAAACCTTTTCCATACGAAACCTCTGTCAGGGCTTTACCGGTTTTTTCTGTCCCTCGCACCCGAGACCTTTTCTCGCCTTGAAAAATGAAAACAAAAATATCAGCTAAAACAGGCCATTTCATCGACGATCAAGCTATCGCAGATGTTCTGGCAAAATCACACGCTCCGGCTTCCTCCGAAGTGCTCGAAATTCTCGCTAAAGCTCGCGAACTCCATGGCCTTTCCATGGCAGATGTCGCCACTCTCTCTCTGGTCACGGACCCCGGATTGTTGGAGGAGCTTTTCCATGCGGCCCGCTTTGTCAAAGAATCCATCTACGGCCGACGCATGGTCCTTTTCGCCCCGCTCTATATTTCCAATCTCTGCGCCAATGAATGCCTCTACTGCGCATTCCGGGCCAAAAATACCGCCATTAAACGTAGAGCTCTCAACCAGGAGGAAATCGCCCGCGAAACCGAAATTCTCATTAACCAGGGTCATAAACGTATTCTTGTGGTCGCCGGAGAAGCATATCCTGAAAATAAAGGACTCCAATACATCCTTGATTCCATCGCGACGATCTACAAAGTCAAATCAGGCAACGGCGAAATCCGCCGCGTCAACGCCAACCTGGCTCCCTTGCCAGTCGAAGAATTCCGTCTCCTCAAAGAAGCTAAAATTGGTACTTTCCAGATTTTCCAGGAAACCTACCACCGTCCCACATACGCCCAGATGCACCAGGCCGGCAAAAAACGCGATTTTGATTGGCGCGTCACCGGTATGGACCGTGCCATGGAGGGCGGCGTGGATGATGTCGGTATCGGCATCCTCTTTGGCCTCTATGATTGGCGCTATGAAGTTCTGGCTATGCTCCAGCACATCGCCCACCTGGAAGATGTTTTCGGTGTAGGCCCGCATACCATCAGCGTTCCCCGAATGGAACCGGCCACTGGCTCGAATATCAGCATTAATCCGCCTCATCCGGTAAATGATGACGATTTCCGCAAGATTGTCGCCATCTTCCGCCTGGCCGTCCCTTATACCGGCATCATCATGTCCACCCGTGAATCGGCCCAGATGCGTGCCGAAACTTTCGCCCTGGGCGTCTCTCAAATCTCGGCCGGCAGCCGCACCAATCCCGGCGGATATTCCACCGAGGAAGACCCCATGGATTCAAGCCAGTTTTCCCTCGGTGATCATCGCCCCATTGATGAAGTCGTCCTGGACCTGATTCACCTGGGCTATATCCCCTCCTTCTGCACCGGCTGTTACAGGCTCGGCCGCACCGGAGCCGACTTCATGGATATGGCCAAACCGGGCTTGATCAAATCCCATTGCGATCCCAACGGAGTCTCCACCTTCCTGGAGTACCTCCTGGATTATGCCTCTCCTCAGACACGCAAAGAAGGCATGGAGCTTGCAGATAAAATCGTCCTCACCATGCCGCCCCTGGCACGGGAGAGAGCCGAAAAACAGGCTGCTCTGGTTAAAGCCGGCAAGAGAGATGTCTATTGCTGAAGAATGGTAATACACTACTAAAATCAATATAAACCGGGGAGGCTTTTTTTCGATCTGCAAAAGCTTCCCCTTATCTGCGCCAACACAGTGAAAACGCCCAAAACCTTTCGCCTCCATATCGGTATCTTTGGACGCCGCAACGTCGGTAAATCGAGTCTCCTCAATACCCTCACCCGCCAGGAGACCTCCATAGTTTCCCCGACTCCGGGCACTACTACCGACCCCGTCGAAAAACCGATGGAGCTCCCGGCCATTGGACCAGTCCTTTTTATAGACACCGCCGGAGTGGATGATGAAGGCGCCTTGGGTTCCCTGCGTGTTGTCAAAACCAGACAGGTCATTGAGAGAACCGATCTGGCTCTTCTAATTGTCGAAGCGGGTGAATGGACCAACTTTGAGGATTCTCTTTTGAAAGAACTCTCGGCTCAAGATGTCCCCACCGTCATCGTGTTCAATAAATCCGATCTCTCGGAGCCGCCGCCCGCTCTGGTTGAACGCCTCAATGGGGAGACAAAAACAACCTCCGTTATTTTCTCCGCCAAAACCGGCCGGGGTGTCAATGAACTCCTTCAGTCGCTCGTCCTCTGCATCCCCGATGAATTTATTAACCGTCCCTCTATCGCCGCAGACCTGGTCCCTGAAGGCCGATGCGCCGTCCTCGTCACACCCATTGATAAAGCCGCTCCCAAGGGACGCCTCATTCTGCCCGAAGTCCAGACCATCCGCGATCTGCTCGACGCCAGCCGCTTTGTCATCGTCTGCCGCGAAACCGAGCTCCCTCAGGCCTTGAGCAAACTCAATGAGAAACCGGCCATCGTTATTACCGATTCTCAAGCCTTCAAAACCGTCAATGAACTCACTCCGCCCGATATTCCCCTGACCGGTTTTTCCGTCCTTTTCGCACGCCTCCAGGGTGACCTTTATGAAATGACCCGTGGAGCGCTCGCCATCGACAGTCTCAAGCCCGGCGATAAAGTGCTCATCGCCGAGGCCTGCGCCCATCATCCCATCAATGAAGATATCGGGACCGTCAAAATTCCCCGTATGCTCAATCGCTACGTAGGAGGTGAGCTCCAATTCGAGTGGACCCATGGGCGCGATTTCCCCGAAGACCTCGCCAGCTTCAAACTCATCATCCATTGTGGCGCCTGCACCTGGAACCGCAGAGCCGTCCTGAGCCGCATCCTGCGCGCAAAAGAGGCCGGAGTCCCCATCACTAACTATGGTCTCTGCATCGCCTATTCTCTCAAGATTTTCGACCGCGCACTCGAGCCCTTCCCTCTGGCACGTGAAATTTACCGCAATCATCTCCTTGCCCAACAAAACACCCCCTGAGCCCTTATGCACACTTTAGACGATATTAAAGACCTCCTCCAAAGCTGCGAAAACGAGGATGATTTTGCCCGCCTCCAAGCCCGCGCCCTGGAAACCACCCTCCAACACGTCGGCCCCGAAATCCATTTCAGAGGCCTCATCGAGTTCTCAAACGTCTGTTCACGCGATTGCTTCTACTGCGGCATCCGCAAAAGTAACAAAAAAATCCAGCGCTACTCCCTGAGTCAGGAAGAAATCGTCGAGCTGGCCAAGTGGTCCGCCCAGGAAGGCTATGGCTCCATCGCGCTCCAGTCGGGCGAGCGCTGCGACCCGGTCTTCGTCGATTTCGTCATCGAGGTTCTCCGCCAAATCAAATCCGAAACCCGCTCTGAGCTTCTGCCCGATGGCCTGGGCATTACCCTCTGTGTCGGCGAGCAAACAAAAGAAACCTACCAACGCTTTTTCGATGCCGGCGCTCACCGCTATCTCCTCCGGATCGAAACCACCTCTCCCTCTCTCTTTGCCCAGATTCACCCCACTGAGCAGCATCTCCATACCCGGTTGCGCTCTCTCGAGTTTTTAAAAGAAATCGGCTACCAGGTCGGCACGGGCGTCATGATCGGCCTCCCTGGTCAGACCTACGAAGACCTGGCCCGCGATGTCCTCTTCTTTCGGGATATCGATATCGACATGATCGGCATGGGCCCCTATCTCTCTCATCACGATACACCCATGAGCCGTTACGCCGAAGAAAACAACAGAAACCGCCTCCTCATTTTCAGGAAATCCCTGGCCATGATCGCTGCCACCCGGATTGTCTGCCCCAAAATCAATATCGCTGCCACTACCGCACTCCAGACCATTGACCCGGCCGGCCGCATTGATGGCCTGCGTTTCGGCGCCAATGTCCTCATGCCCCAAACAACTCCGCCCGGTTTCCGACGCAACTATCTCCTCTACGAAGGGAAACCCGGACTGGATGAAAACGCCCTGGAAACCCGCCTGAACCTGGAGCGTCAAATCGAATCCATCGGCCGCTACGTCTCCAAAAATAAATGGGGCGATTCACTCCGTTTCCACGAAAAACACCCTCAGTCTCCGGATTCGCCCTCCGGGAAATAAACCCTTTCCGTTGCTTTTCAAACGGCTTTCCAAAAGAATTCTCGTATGGAAGCTTTCCCGGCGTTAACATGAACGAGCTGGGTCGCTGAAATGGCCCCAAAATTGAAGAAATTTCGCTCCAAATGCGTCAAAACAAAGGCTGTTTGGTAAGTGACAAATTGACTTAGGGAGAATGAGGCTGGCAAACATACTGATTGACAAGGGCTTAGTGAATCAGGAACAGATGAGCCGCGCCTTGGAGTATAAAAGCTCCAAGCGGATTCGTCTGGACCGCGCATTGATTCAAATCGGAGCCGTGAGCGAAAAAGACCTCCTGACCGCATTGGGAGAGCATTTGAACATGCCTCTGGTCAACCTCGTTCAGGCTCCCGTGGACCCCGAAGTCGTCAAACTCCTGCCTCCCAAGCTCGTCTACCGCCGCCGCGTGATGCCTCTCTGGCGCAGAGATGGCCTTCTGGAGGTCGCTATCAGCAACCCCTTTGAATCCTACGCTCTGGATGATATCCAGCTCCTTACCGGCCAGAAAGTTCGTGCTGTTCTGGGCTGCGAAGAGGAAATCGAGCGCCTCATTAAAGAATATTACGGCCTGGGCGGCGACACCATTAATGAGCTAACTGGCGGAGTCATGGAAAACGGACTCCTCTCCACCGGCGTCGAAGGAGCCAAGAGCGAAGACCTGATGGAAATGGCCCAGGAAGCCAGCGTCATCAAACTGGTCAATGAAATCATCGTCGAAGCGGTCAATGAGCGTGCCAGCGATATTCATATCGAGCCCTACGAAGGCGAGCTCAGCATCCGCTACCGCGTGGATGGCGTCCTCTGCCCTGCTTCCGTCCCGGCCCAGATTCATCAGTTCCAGGCAGCCATCATCAGCCGCATTAAAATTTTAGCCAATCTCAACATTGCCGAGCGCCGTCTCCCGCAGGATGGCCGCATCAAGTTCTTTATCGGCGGCCGCCAGATCGATGTCCGCGTCAGCGTTATTCCCATGATTTTCGGCGAAGGTATCGTCATGCGCCTCCTGGATAAGGCCAGCGTCCTCTACACCCTTCCGCAACTGGGCATGGATGAGGAGACCTTTGTCAGCTTTAAACAACTCATCGACAGACCCCACGGCATCATCCTCGTAACCGGTCCCACCGGTAGCGGTAAAACCACCACTCTCTATGCCGCCTTGAATGCCATTGTCGGCCAGGAAATCAAAGTCCTGACCGTTGAAGACCCGGTGGAATACAATCTGCGCGGCGTCAATCAGATTCCCGTCGATCACCAGGTCGGCATGACCTTTGAGCGTGGTTTACGCTCCATTCTGCGCCATGACCCCGATGTCGTCATGATCGGTGAAATCCGCGACCTGGAAACCGCCCAGGCTGCCGTACAGGCTTCCCTCACGGGCCACCTGGTTCTCAGCACCCTTCATACGAACGATGCCTGCTCAGCTCCCATGCGCCTCATGGACATGGGCATCGAACCCTACCTGGTCAGCAGTACCCTGATTGCCAGTATGGCTCAGCGCCTGGTGCGCAAACTCTGCAATGAATGCAAGGAACCTTATGAGCCCAATCCCAAGACACTCCCTGCCGATCTTAAACTTTCCCCGAATGAAAGACTCTATCGCGCCGTCGGATGCGATGCCTGCCGCCAGACCGGCTACAAAGGCCGCTCGGGCGTCTACGAGCTCATGTTGATGAATGAAGATATCGCCGAGCTCATCACTCACAGAAAACCCACCTATGAAATCGTAACAGCCGCCCGCAAAAACGGACTTCGTCTCCTGCGCGAAGATGGCTGGCTCAAAACACGCCGCGGGATCACCGACGTGAGTGAGGTCGTCAAGAACACGGCGATTTAAAAAGTAAAAGGGGATTATTTTAGATTCTGAACCAAAGCTAAAAACTGAGAATGGGCGACTTTCAATATACCGCAAAAAACTCCCTGGGCGAAACCGTAACAGGTACTCTCACCGCCGATAACCGGACCTCTGCCATCGCAATCTTGGAAGAACGAAGGCTCTTTCCTCTCAAAATTGCGGATAAATCGGCCGATATCCGCAAATCCGCCACCCATTGGAAAGTTAAACCCAAAGATGTCGGCATCATGTACGGCCAGCTCGCTGACCTCCTGGGCAGCGGTGTGCCTCTGCTCAAAGCCCTCGATAGCCTCATCCGCAGCGGCGGCAATAAAAACCTCAATGAGCTCCTCAAGGAAATCCGCGCCTCTGTTGCCGATGGCAAATCCCTGACCGAAGCCTTTAAACAATTTCCCGAAGTTTTCCCTCCTCTGCAAACCGCCATGGTCCAGGCCGGCGAACGTGCCAGCTTTCTCCAGGATGTTTTGCAAAGCATGTCCGATTTTCTCGAACGCCTCGATGAGCTCCGCAGCAAAGTCATCGGCTCTCTCATCTACCCCATGGCGCTGACGGTCATCGGGGGCCTGGTCCTCGTAGGCGCTCTCATCTTTTTCGTACCCAAGTTTGAATCCCTCCTGGCCAATACGGAAATGCTTCTCCCAACTGCCATCGTTTTTGCCCTGAGCCGGGCTCTCCGCAGTGGATGGCACTTGATCGCCATGACCCTCTTTGCCCTGACGCTCCTCTTCTGGGGCGCCTTCAAAAGTGAGACCGGCAAAAGAATGATCGAGCGCTACCGGATGAAAATCCCCTTTATCGGAAATGCCATGCGAATGGTTGCCATCTCCCGCTTCTGCCGCATTTTAGGAACCCTCTTGGCCAATGGCGTTCCGCTGATCCAGTCTCTGGCCATCGCCAAAGATGCCACTGGTTCTGCCATCATGGCCGAGCAGATTGCCAAAGCCATCGAAAACGTCCGGGAAGGTAAATCTCTCTCCGAGCCGCTTCGCAAGGGCGGCATCTTCCCCGATCAGATCATGGCCATGCTCGCCACGGCTGAGGAATCCAACCGCCTGGATAAAGTCCTCCTCAATATCGCCGACACCGTCGAGCGCAGAACCAACCGCCAGGTAGATCAGGCAGTCCGCCTCATCGAGCCCTTGGTCCTCTGCCTCATTGCTGCGGGCATCGGCTTTATGGCAATTGGTCTGCTCCTGCCCATTTTCACCATGGCAGGCTCTCTGGGCAAGTAAAGGCCGGCTAGTAAATAATCTTGAGCTGCCGTTGTTCTACCCGGTTTTCAAACCGTATCCAGAGCAGTTGCGCGATCACGTCCACGTTGAAATCGCTCAGCTTCTCCTCTCCCAGCAATATCTCTTTGGGCATCGCCGGTATCGAACAGAGCATCACCGCCTGAGTCCCCGCGATTCCATCCACTTTGCAGCTCAGAGTTCCATGCTCTTTGGATTTTCCCTCGGCCTGAAACTCCTCATCCAGCACCCTGCATGCCGCAGCCAGCACCGAAGGCTTGCCCGGCTTCTGAGCACGGTCCAGATTTAACAGAAAATAACGGCTTCCCGGTGTAAAATCCACGCTCGTCAAAAGCTGCAATTTCGGGTCGAACAGGTTCACGAACCGACCATTCACTCCCCAGGGTTGACCGTCGACCGATTCATCCAGACCCGCCGCGATGTAGTAAGGTCCGCGCCTCAAGGCCAGCGAACTGCGCTCATCAAATTTCACCTTTTTCCCGCAAACCGCCCGGAGCCGCTCCATGAAAAGCTCGTCCCCGTTCTCCGCTGCCGTGATAGATACCGGAGACCTCTTTTCAACATAGACGCGGCCTCTGCCCACGCGGTATGTCTGGCCTTCCTCGCCTTCCTTTGGCGCCTTTTCCTTCACTCCCAGCGTCTCCATCAGGTGCTGCCTCGGAGTCGCGTATTTCTTGTCGCCGCTGTTCCACCATTCTTTCACTGCATGGAACGGGTCCGCATCGTCATCCACGATTACCAAGATTCCACCTTTCTTCACCCACTTGGCTATCGGCGCATGGACTTCGGGCGAAAGCGGCTTCATCCCCGTGTAGCTCAGGAGCAGCAACGAGTAATCTTTGAGATAATCCTCAATTCCGACATTCTCCAGCTGGACCATCTCCACCGGGATTCCCCGCTTCAATAACGGCATCGCCATCCCGTAAACATGCCCCATATTTGGGTCGCTCCCCAGCTCTCCTCGCTGAAACATCAGTGAATCGCTGACCAGTTGCCCCACTCGGCTTGATTTATGGTCCCAGGCCCAATCACTCTGGTTCATATCGTTCAGAGCGCGCAACACTACCTGCAGCTCGGTCGCATACTCCGCAGGGATGCCCTTGCGCTCAGCCTCCGGAACGTTGGAGGGATACTTGCCTCTGAAAACCCGGCTCGGCCACGGCATGACTTCATAGCGCCACACCTCTGGCTGCAGAAGCGATGCTGTCAGCGTCGATTCCCAGTTTACACGATAATCATTCCAGTCATGAGCCGGATTATCCTCCACCGGGTCATTCAGGTACCAGACAATCCGCCCCGTAGAGCGAACCAGATTATACATTGAGGAGTATTCCAGAAATGCCGTCTCGAAAGTCCGTTCCTTGAACGAACCGTTGTAAAAATTCGGCGTCCGGGAGGTTCCCGTCCAGACCTGTGCGATATATCCGTCGCAGCCCTTCAGCCGAGCCAGGCTCGATTCCGGACTCACAATTCCCCAATGCGCATAGTTCAGGAGCGAGTGAGTCGGCACGTAGCACTTCACCTGCTTGCCCTGCTCGCGGTTGTACTCCTGAATGAAATCGAAAACCTGCTGCAATGCCCGCCGGTAGAGATAATATTTCAGCTTGCTGGCTTTCCATTGAGCCTCCACGCTGCCGTGCGGTGCTTCCCAGTCCTGCCCGTAATAGCTCTTCCACTCCTTCTTGAAACCCTCCGAGTAGCCTCCTCTGACCCAGAACTCCGGCTCCTCCAGATGAATCGCCTCCACTCCCGCATCCAGTGCGCGCTTCACGCCGACACAGAGGAACTTCCCGTAATTCTCGCCCGGAGACATATAGTAGACATCTCCGCCATGGCTGATCTTATTGCCGACCCGCTCCGTCTGCGCCTCGTCTTCGTGGTTCACACCGTCAAAGCGCCCGTAAAGATAATCCTGATATTGCCCCCAGGATACACCCGTCATCAAGTGAACCCGGTAGCCTCGGTCACGCCAGCTTTTCACCCGCTCGGGCATCCCGGCATCTATCCCGTAAACGATGGCCACATCCGAGCAGAGATTAATATCGTCCGCATAAGGTGCCGCCGCCTGGAAAACGCTTCTCTCCTGCACCTGAAGCGGATCGCTCACCGCTCCCGTCGTCCCCGAAACCGTAACCGCTATCCCAAGCGCCATCGCGCTCAGGATTCCTCCAATCCCCCACTTTATATGCCTCATCAGTTTAGGATGTTTTTAAATTTCCCAGCAGAATTTTCTCCGATTCCTCGCAGAAGCGTTTCATCTCCTCATCGCTGCCGATGCTGATGCGCAAGTAGTCCTTCACTTCCTCATCCGCCCACCACCGCACAAGTATGTTTTTCTTGCGCAAACACAGGTACCACTCCTGGGCGCTGATCATCGGGGGCTTTACAAAAATAAAGTTGGTCTGGCTCGGATACGCCAGGAACCCATGCTGTGCAAACCACTGCATCATCCCGGCGCGAGTCTTCTTCACCCGCTCGAAGTTATTCCGATAATACTCCAGATTCTCCAGAGTGGCCTCAGCCGCAATCTGTCCCAGTCCGTTCACGTTATAGCTGCCCCGGATCTTGTGCATCGCTCCGATCAGCTCTTCAGACCCCACGGCATAGCCCACCCGTTGGAAGCAGAGCGAATACGCTTTGGAAAAAGTCCGCGCCACGATCACATGCGGCATCCTGAGCGCAAGCTCCATCGCGGTTTCTTCCGAGAATTCCACATAAGCCTCGTCCAGCAGGACGACTCCGTTCTGCGCTTCACACAATGCCTCAAGCTCAGCCCTCTTGTAGCCGCGCCCCGTAGGCGCATTGGGCGTAGTGACGAAGCTCAGCGCAGCTTCGAAATCCCAGCGCTTCCCGGATTTCAGCTCCGGCACCGACGGTATCCCGAAATCAGCCATTAACGGCACCGGATTGCGCTCCGCTCCCGCTGAATCCGCCAGAACCGGGTAAAGACTGTAGCTCGGCCAAAAATATTGCACCGTACTGGCCGAGCGCCCCGAGGCTCCATTCCCATGCCCCAGCGGCTGCGGCTCCACGAAAGTCCGTATCGCCATCTCCAGAACCTCGTCGGAACCGTTCCCGACCAAAATATTCTCCTTTTTGCAGCCGTGCATCGCCGCCAGTTTCTCCCGCAGCCCATCGGCTCCCGGGTTCGGATAGCGCCGGAGCCGCCCATCCACACATTCCTTTATTTTCTCCAGCACTGCCGGAGCCGGCGAATACGGATTCTCATTGGTGTTCAGTCTCACCAATCCATCCACGATTATCTGCTCGCCGGGTACATACGCCTTGAGTCCCTCCACCAGAGGACGAATCAAACTCTTACTCATCTCTTTTAAAATCTATTCTACTTTTCTAACGAATACACCTGCCGCCCCGCTACCCAGGTCCCATGCACTCTGCCCTTGATCGGCCAACCGTCGAAGGGTGAATTATGTGACTTGCTCGCTCCCTGCGACGCATCGTAAACCCACTCTTCTTCCGGATCAAATACCGTAATATCTGCCGTTGCACCCACACTGAGCGTCCCTTTATCGATCCGGATCAGTTCCGCAGGTGTCGCAGTAAACTTCCGGATAACCTCCGAAAGTGAAAGTACCTTCCGGTGATAAAGCGAGGTCATCGCCATTCCCAGCTCCGTTTCCAGGCCGATAATCCCGAAAGGCGCCACGTCATATTCCACCTCTTTTTCATGACCGCAATGCGGAGCATGGTCGCTCGAGATCACATCCAGGGTCCCATCCCGAAGCCCCTCAATCAGTGCCTCTCGGTCCTCTGCCGAACCCAACGGCGGGTTCATCTTGAAGTTCGTATGATAGCGGCTCCACTGCGGCGGCTTCGCCCCTTTGCAGCTTCCCGTGAAAACGTCAAAATATCCAACGCCGTCTCCCTTCCAGAAATCCTCGCTCCCGGCCATTGCCATATCCGTCAGCGCCAAATAATGCGGACAGGTCTCGGCATAAACTTTCACTCCCTCGCTCTTGGCTCTGCGAATCATTGAGACACTCTCAGCGCTACTGACATGCTGGCAATAAATCCGGGCCCCGATCCTTTTTGCCAGAAGAATATTCCTGGCCACCACAATCTCTTCTCCCAGGCTCGGCCATCCGCGCAAACCCAGCCGCGTACTCCAGTACCCCGCGTGCATCACTCCGTCGCTGGTCGCGCTCGTATCCTGACAGTGATCCATTATGAGAAGATCAAAGAGCTGGGCATATTCCACCGCCCTCCTCATGAGGTCGTTATTCTGAATGCAGCGTCCGTCATCGGTAATGGCCACCACTCCGGCGCTCTTTAAACCGCCAATGGGCGCCATCTCTTCCCCTTCAAGTCCCTTGCTGATCGCTCCGGCTATGAACACATTTACACACGCCTCCTTGCGGCAGCGCTCCGTCACAAAAGCGACCGTACTCGGAGTATCAATCACCGGCTGGGTATTGGGCATACATACGACACTGGTAAAACCGCCCCAGGCAGCAGCAGCCGTACCGGTCTTGATCGTTTCCTTGGCGCATTGGCCCGGCTCGCGCAAGTGAACGTGCATATCGATTAATCCGGGACAAACCACCTTGCCCCTGAGGTTGATCCGCTCTGCCCCGGCGGCCTTCTCTGACGGGATCTTTTCACCCACCGCCGCAATCTTATCCTCGGCGATCAGCAGCTCTCCCTTCATATCCAGCCCGTTGGCAGGATCCACTATTCTTGCATCTTGAAGCAACACCAAGCCCATACGCTTACACTAACGATTTGCCCCACCGGACTCAATCCTAATCTTACAACGAATAAGACCTGCCATCCGCTTGGACAACAGGTCTTATCTCTCAAAACCTCACCGCGGCCGCTCTCCTTGAAAAGCGAACCGCAAAGATACAAAATTTATTCCACGACTTCGTTGATATCAATCGTCATCTGAAGAGCGATTCTCTTATCAATCTCGCTGGCCAGAGGAATGTTGGTTCCACCACGCTTGGAACGCACCTGCGTGGTCACCTTCACATTGCCTTCAGCGTCTTCCACCTTCACATAAACCGTATTGGTATCAACCTTGCCTTGCAGTGTCAGGGTAATCGTATTCTCTCCGTAGAGATTGCCCATCGCAGCCAGCACCTTCTTGGCAGATTGAAACGCTATCGCCGTGGTAACAGGCGCTTCATAGGTACTCACGATCTTATCATTGACCATCGGGTTACCCATCTTCTTGCCGCCGTCAACCGTTCCCACGCAGCCAGCCAGAATCGCAGCGAAACAAAACACTGCCATCGTTTTCAAAAACATTCTTATCGTCATCATAGAGAGTTACTTTCTTTTAATTTAAAAATTCCTACTGTTAGGGCTTCTAACGATTCCCCTTCCGCACCATCAGAACAGGAAACATGCTTTCTGTCAAGCTCCTCCTGTTTATCTACCCCTTTAAAGAGATACTAATTTACTAGTTCAGCTTGATGCACCCGGAGGATATCAAGGCCATTCCAATAATAAATAACGCAAAAATAATCTTCATATTCTTTTTTCAACGGTCCACTTGGGCGGCAACAACAAACCGCCCCGCTCTTGATATTGGCCGGGCGTTACACCGCCGGTAACAGCCTCCGTTACCCCCATTCGGTCTCACCTAGTCTATCACAATGCACCCCGAGGAAATCAGGGCCAGTGCACAAATAAATAAGGCAAAAATAATCTTCATATTGTTATCTTGAAGAGCTCACCCGGTGATTGCCCCTACGCATAACGGCAACAACCAAATTACTCTGCTCTGCCGTAAGCATGAGACACCCACGGCCTCTTCATGTCAAGCTTGAACGAAGGTAAATAAAACAAAATCGTTTTCAAATACCCGCCTGCCAAACCTATTGCACCGGAGGCAAAAAGTATACTTTCCCCGGCTCAATCTGGACCGTGCTGTTCAGCTCCAGACCGTTCAGGCTCACTTCCACCTTTCGGGAGTGCGTCTCACTGAAAAACCGGAGAAATCCCAACCAATCCATCGGCATTTGATACTGAACCAGACGGCTCCGATCAATTTTGGCCAGACGTTGCGCAGCGGCAATCGCCTCTTCCTCTCCGCCCAGCTCATCGACCATTCCTACCTGATAAGCCTCGTTGCCCAAGAGAATCCGTCCGTCCGCATACTCCTCCCAGTTCTCAGCCAGGGAACGTGCTCCTTCAAGCTCCTTCCGTGATTCCTGGGCTCTGCCCTCTTTCACGACGTTTTTGAAGCGCGCGAACATCTTATCTATAAGGTTCTGCATCATGGCCTTTTCATCCGAAGTGATATCCTCTTCCTTGCGGGTCGGGCTCATCATATCTTTGAGGCGTCCGCTCTTGTAGACCATCGGCTTCACCCCAACCTTGTCGAGCAGCTCGCGGTAATTATACGAACTGGAAATCACCCCGATACTCCCCACAACCGACATCTCATGCGCAACGACCCATTGACAGGGCGCGCTCACGTAGTATCCGCCCGAAGCCCCCATGCTGTTAATCCAGGCGACAACCGGCTTATTACAGGTCTTGTGAAATTTCTGAATCTGCGCCGCAATCAGATCACAGGCAAACGCCTCTCCGCCGGGCGAATCCACACGCAGAATCACCGCGCGCACCTTGGAATCTTCCCCGGCCTTCTTGAGCTGCTTTTCGATCAGCCCCGGGCTGATGCTCATTTTGCTCGCATAGCGGTTGCCCGTGTCATAGATCACACCGCTCACGTCTATCAGAAGAATCTTGTTGCTCGTATCTTCTTTCTTGTCCCAGCGAAGAACGACCTCCATAAAATCTCCCGAAGCATCATAATAGGTATGGTTCCCGGAGTTCGTCTCCATACCATCTAACATAGACCGTAAGTTCTGGCCCAATTCACCCACAACCAGCAGTAAGGTGGCGCAGCCGCCCAGGAAGCAGACAATGAGCGCAATCCAAAACCACTTCCAACCCGTGCCCTTCACTCTCACCCTTGTCTCGACAACCTGTGGCGTAACAACAGGCGATGACGCATGTACAGGAGGTTCTTCACTCATAATTGTATATTCTTAATTGATTGTTTCTGTCAAACTCTCTATTTTTTCACGGCGCTCCCCACCGCATCCTCAATGCAGGCCAATCCATTGGCCTTGAGAAGGTTTTGCAGCCCAAGATTAATTTTCCTGACCACCAGCGGTCCTTCATAAACCAGACTGGTAAATATCTGCAGAAGAGAGGCTCCGTGGGTGATCTTCTCCCAGGCATCCTCTGCGCTAAAAACCCCGCCCGAGCCGATAATGGGGATTTTCCCTTCGGTCCGCTGATAGAGGAATTTTATCACCTCTGTGCTCCGCGCCCGAAGCGGTTTGCCGCTCAACCCGCCGCTTTCGGCATAGACCTTCGCCAATTTGGGCTGATCGCTCTTCGGCCGGGTGATGGTCGTATTGGTCGCCACAATCCCGGCAATTTCCAGCTTCGGAATCAATTCGACGATATCCTCCAGCGCCTCGAAAGTCAGGTCCGGCGCCACCTTGAGCAAAATCGGTTTAGCTTTCCCGTGGCCCTTATGGTTTACCCCCTGCAACTGCGAGAATATCGCCTTAAGCGCATCCTTATCCTGCAATTTCCTCAGATTCGGCGTATTGGGAGAGCTCACGTTCACCACGAAAAAATCCGCCAGATCCTTCAGCTCCCTGAAAGAACTCGCATAATCCTGCGGCGCATCCTCTAATGCCGTTTTCTTGGATTTACCCAGATTGATCCCCACCGGATGCCCGGGCCAGCGTCCCTTTTCTTTGCACCGGGTGAGCACCTCCGAGAGCTTCCTGGCTCCCTCATTGTTAAAACCCATCCGGTTGACGATGCCCTCATCGGCAATCGCCCGGAAAACGCGTGGCGGCGGATTCCCCGGCTGACCATACCAGGTCACGGCACCCACTTCGCTGAAACCCAGTCCCATGGATTCCCAGGCCCTCAAGGCAATTCCCGCCTTGTCCATCCCAGCGGCCAACCCGATAGGATTAGGGAACTTCTGCCCGAAAAGTGTAACCGGCAACTCCGGAGATTTACACACAGAACGCATCATGCCCGAAAGTGGAGCCGATGCGCTCACCCATTCCAGCCCCTTGAGCGTCATATTATGAACAAACTCAGGATCAAAAGCGAATAAGACCGGTCTCGCCAAATGTTTATAACACCATGCCAACATGCTCAATTTTCTCCAATTTCTTTCTAACTTTCCCCATTACCGTTCACCCGCTTATCGTACACCTTCACCGATACGCCCTCTTGCAGAACCAGCGAATGCGACGGCACGCTCTCCGTCAGGTATACGTTGCCGCCGATCGTGCTCCGCTCTCCGATCACCGTGTCTCCTCCCAGAATGGTCGCCCCGGGATAAATCGTCACATGGTCATGAATCGTCGGATGCCGGATGACTCCCCTCAGCTTCTGCCCCGCAGCCGTGGATTTGGCCCCCAGAGTCACTCCGTGATACATTTTCACATGGTTGCCGATTCTGCAGGTCTCTCCCACGACCGTTCCCGTGCCGTGATCTATGAAAAAATGAGTACCGATGCAAGCCCCCGGGTGAATATCAATACCCGTGCGCGAATGCGCCCACTCCGTCATCAGCCGCGGGATTACCCCCACCTTCATCCGGTAAAGCACATGCGCCATCCTTTGAACCGCGATGGCCTCAATGAAAGGATACGCCACGATCACCTCTTCACGGCTGGGCGCCGCCGGGTCACCGACAAAAGCCGCCTCGGCATCCGTCTCCAGTAAATCCCGGATGGTGGCGAAATGCGATAAAAACAGCGATACGATCTCGGTGGCCGCCTTCTCCAGGTCAACGTCCCGGTACTCCTCCGCCGGACAAAAATCCAGACTCTTGAAAACCTCTTCCTCCAGACGCGCACTCACCGAGCCGGCCAGAGTCTGCGTCCGATACCTCAAGCTCTGCATCGCCACAGGGTACCCCTCGAAAAAGCCGGGCAATAACAGATGCAGCAGGTCTTCTGTTATTTGAGCCACTCCGGCCTTTGAGGGCAAATTCGCCCCGTCAACGTTGTTAATAATTCCGGTCTTTGTGTAGGACTCCAGGAGCCCATCTACAAAAGGTTTCAAAGCATCACTCATGCTGAGGGCTATTATCTTCTTTTCTTCTCCACCGTGCAAGAAAAGTCACTGCCAAACATAAAGAATTGCAAGCGCTTCCCGAGCGTGAAGCGGAAAACTCCAGGTCCACGGAAACCAAAAACCGGGGGGTAAATACTTTTTGTTTCCCTTTTACTTTGGTTTTGGCATACTGTCTGATGTCTGCGCCACCAGGCGCGTCTATTTTTCAGGAAAAAATATGCCATTAACTACAACCAAAGATTTGTTTGCCAAAGCGTTAAAGGGCAAGTATGCCCTTGGGGCATTCAATGTGAACAACATGGAGCTTGTACAGGCGATCGTTGCCGCGTGCGAAGAAGAAAAGGCTCCTCTGATTCTTCAGATTTCCAAGGGTGCCCGCAGCTATGCGAACCCGGTTTACTTGAAGAAACTCATTGAAGCTGCTGTCAGCCTCTCAAACATCCCCATCGCCGTCCATCTTGATCACGGTGATTCTTTCGAGCTCTGCAAAGAGTGTATCGATGAAGGCTTCACCAGCGTCATGATTGATGGAAGCCACCTCCCTTTCGAGGAGAATATCGCTCTGACGAAAAAAGTGGTGGAATATGCGCACGCCCACAATGCTGTGGTGGAAGGTGAGCTGGGCAAATTAGTCGGCTCTCAACATGATGAAGGCGAAGACTCCGGCGAATTCAATGCCTCCGGCGTCTATACCCGTCCTACCGAAGCCGTCGAATTTATCAAAGCCACCGGAGCTGATTCTCTGGCCGTAGCCATTGGCAACTCCCACGGTGCCTACAAGTTCACCGGTGAGCAACACCTGGACCTCGAACGCCTCAAAGCTATTAAGGCCGCTCTCATGGAGGCAGGTCTGGGCGATTTCCCGTTGGTTCTCCACGGTGCCTCTTCCGTTCCTCAACATCTGGTGCAGGAAATTAATAAGTACGGTGGCGCATTGCCCGGTGCTCAGGGTGTTCCCGAAAGCGATATCGAAGTCGCTCGCCGCACCGGTTGCACCAAGGTCAATATCGACACCGATCTGCGCCTGGCTCTGACCGCCGGCATCCGCAAGGTCTTCGCGGAAACTCCTAAGGAGTTCGATCCTCGCAAGTACCTCGGCCCCGCCAGAGAAGAAGTCAAGAAGCTCGTCCGCCACAAAGTCCGCAACGTACTTTGCTGCGCCGGTCACGCTTTTGACTAAATCGAAGTGATTTTTTAAATCCTTTTCGGGCCCTGCTTCCCTTCCCGGGACAGGGCCTCATCCTTTTCGGGTTGCTCTTCATCCCCTCTTCTTTATAATCACGGGGAACTTGAAGAGTCTCTCTTCCTGCCTTTCTGAATGCTCTTTTTCAGAAGCGCCTTGCTCTCCTGTTCTCTGGTGTCGTATGCAAAAAATTCACGTCAGCCGTAATGGAAAAGTCGAAGGACCCTATTCTCTGGAGGTCATCCAGGAAAAAATCCTCGCCAAAGAACTCTCCTCAGCCGACTGGGCCTGGTGGAAAGGCCAAAAAAATTGGGCTTCTATCAAGGACCTGCCCGGTTTGCAATTTCCTTCCGATACCACCCCGACGGATGCAGAGACCCAATCCGAACCGCTGAACCGCTCAACACCCGAAGAGGAAAAATCATCCTCTGCCGACCCATCAGACACAACCACCCGGAGTGACAAAACCGATGAGACTCCCGGCATCACCGTTCCCGATTTCCGCGTCGAACCCATCCTCTGGATTTCCGCCGGATGGTATTGGTTCAGATCTCTGGCCATCAGTGCGCTCCCAATCCATTTTCTCGCTCTTTTTCCGCTCCTGATTGTTTTCCTCGTCTCACTTTATATCCCCAATCCTCTGCTTGCTTCTCTCTGGTCCGCCCTCATGCCCGCGGTCCTGGCTCCCTGGAGCTGGATCATTATGGAGCAGTTCCGCCAGCACCCGGTCCGCATGGAAGACCTCTTCAGTGCCTACCTCAGGGCTCCACTGTCTCTGATCGGTCTGGGCATGATCAATCAGCTCCCCTTTTTGCTTCTCCTAGTCATTCCTGATGAGAAAAAAGCCGAGGCAACCGCAGTCTTTCTCTCTGCTACCGTCTCTTTTTTCCTCTTTTACTCGATGAACCTCCTCGTGGATAAAAGAACCTCTCTCCTGAATTCTCTCACTTTCAGCTTTCAGGCCGTCAATTTCCAGTTTCTCCCGATGCTCCTTTTTCTCTTCCTGATTGGGTCGGTAAGCGTCATTGGCCTTTTGCTATTCAATTTCCTGGGCGTTATTACCTTGTTGATCGCCTATGCTTCAACAATCTTCGCCTATCTCTGGGTCTTCAGCCGCGATTCTCTCCCGAATTCAGACTCCGCGCAACAAAACCGGGAGCCCGTCGATCAATAACCGCCGGAAAGCCCTCCTCATCCACAACGTTCTTTGCTCTTTCGGTCATCCTTTTGATCGAATCGGAAAATTATTTATCCGAATATCCTTTTTATATTGCTCTTCCTGCCCGCTTCTCTATAATCGCGAGTAACTTGAAGAGTCTCTCTGCCTGCCTTTTTGAAAGCGAATGGCTCTCCGGGTCTCTGATGTCGTATGCAAAATATTCACGTCAGCCGTAACGGAAAAGTCGAAGGACCCTATTCCCTGGAGGTCATCCGGGAGAAAGCCCTTGTCGGAGAACTCTCCTCTGCCGACTGGGCCTGGTGGGACGGCCAGACAAAATGGGCTTCTCTCAAAAGCCTCCCCGGATTGCGGTTTTCTTCCGAGGACACCCCGATAGATACGGAGGCTCAGCAGGCCCCCGGACCCATACCCTGTTTCGAAGAATCTCAACTCGCACGACACCACTCCCGGGAGGAAACCTCCTCATCCGACACATCAGAACAAACCGACGAGACAGACCGGACTCCCGGCATCACCGTCCCCGATTTCCGAATTGAGTGCTTCCTCTGGATTTCTGCCGGAAGGTTTTGGTTCACCCGTTTGCCCTTCAAAGCATTCTTGATCCATTTTGTTGCCTTTATCCCGGTTTTAGTACTTTTTATCTCCACATTTAAGGCTCACTTTTATTCTCTATTTGCAGGTCTCTGTTTCGCCATCTTCATACCTGCCGTCGTGGCGCCCTGGAGCTGGATCATTATGGAACAATTTCGCCGCCACCCGGTCCGAATGACGGACCTCTTCAGTGCCTACTTCAGAGCCCCTCTGTCTCTAATCGGTCTGGGTCTGATCAGTCAGTTGCCTTTTATGCTTCCTTTATTTTATCCCGACATATTAAAAGCCTCGCTAATCCTGAACCTTTTCTGGCTGATCATCCATATCTTCTTCTTCTTCTCGGCAAACCTCCTCGTGGATAAAAGAATTTCCCTCCTGAATTCAATCGCCTTCAGTTTCCAGGCCGTCAAATTTAAGTTCTTCTCAATGCTCCTTTATCTCTTCATGATAAGTCTAATAGCGGCATCCGGAACTTTCTTAACCATGTTCCTTTTCGTATTCTTACTTCCAATAGCGGATTTAATAATGGATTCCGCTCTTCCCACATTATTTTCCTCTATCTTATTCGCTATATACATCTTATTTTTCGTCTGCATTCCCACGATTTTCACCATTTTGTTTTCTTATGCTTCCAGCATCTTTGCCTATCTCTGGGTCTTCAGTCGCGACACTCTCCCGCCCCTGGATCCCGACCTGCAAAGCTGGGACTCCACCGATTCGCACCCGCCGAAAACTACTCCGAATTAAACCCATTTTTCCAGCAAGACTATTCCCGAGTCTGCTCTTGCAAAAAACACGATAAAAACCTAGAATTCAGGAACGTCGCTGGACGCTGAAGATAATGAAAAAGTATTTGATCTACGGGCCGCTTTTGGTGTTGTTATCGCTCAACCTTTTCTACGGGGCTGAACTCTATTGGTCGGCTCAGGCGCAAAGTGAGAGCGAAAGAGAATCTTCCTACCAGAGCATGGAGCTTTTCACCCGTGTCATGGAGAAAGTCCGCTCTGACTACGTCGATGGGGATAAAGTCTCCTACAACGACCTCATCCAGGGTGCTCTGAAAGGAATGCTCAGCTCTCTGGACCCCCACAGCGAGTTCATGACCGCTGAGAAATACGAAGACCTCAAAGCCGATACTGAAGGCTCCTTTGGTGGAGTCGGCATCCAGGTGGGTATCCGCGATAACTACCTCACTGCCATTGCCCCCATGGAAGATACCCCCGCATACAAGGCAGGTGTCATGCCCGGCGACCGCATCATCAAAATCGGCGCCCTCATCACCCAGAAAATGGGATTGCAGGATGCCGTCAAGGAGCTCCGCGGCGAACCCGGGACCGATGTCACCATCACCATCTCCCGACCTTCCAACGGCATGGTTAAGGAAATCACCCTCACCCGCGCCATTATCAAGGTCGATACGGTCAAAGATATCGACGGCAAACGCCAGTTCAACCTCGGCACCAATCACATCGGCTATGTCAGGCTCACTGGATTTGGAGAACAGACTGCTTCCGACCTTTCCGCTGCGATCGATCGCTTCAAAGAACAGGGCATTAAGGGCCTCATCCTCGATTTGCGCAATAACCCTGGTGGCCTCCTCAATCAAGCCGCCCTGGTCTGCGAGTTTTTCCTCCCCAACGGCCAGTTGGTTGTCTCCACTGAAGGCCGGGCCGCACCCAAAAAGATCGAGTACCATTCCCGCGGCAAGGATCAGCTTCCCGATGTCCCCATGGTCGTCCTGGTCAATACCGCCAGCGCCAGTGCCTCTGAGATCGTCTCCGGCTGTCTGCAGGATTGCAAACGCGCCGTTATTTTGGGTGAGCAAACCTTCGGCAAAGGCTCCGTCCAGAGCATTGTCGGTCTCCCCGATGGCTCCGCTCTGCGTCTGACCACGGCCAAATATTACACCCCCAGTCACAAAGTCATTCACGAGAAAGGCATCACTCCCGATATCGTCGTCCCGATGACTCCCGAGGAAGAAGAAGCCCTCTACATTCAGAAACTGGTGGGAGCTGAGGAAATCCTCAAAAATCTCGACGAGAAGAAACGCACCTTCGCCGAAAGCGTGAAGGATATCCAGCTCGAACGTGCGCAGGATCTCCTCCTGGGGATGCAGATACTCTCTCGGAAATAAGTTTATTTTCAAATGTCACGTTCGTGGATAAGCGCTTTTTCGTCTTTCCACGAACGTCTCTTTTAAAGAATAGCGGTGAAATTACTGGCACTGGAAAGCTCCTGCGATGAAACAAGCGCGGCCATTATCGAAGATGGCCGTATCCTCTCCAACGTCGTCTCCTCTCAGATCCATTTACACGCCCAGTATGGCGGCGTAGTCCCGGAGCTTGCCACCCGCGAACACCTCAAGAATCTCCCCGTTGTCACCCGTCAGGCCCTCGAAGAGGCCCACACCTCTCCGCGCCAACTTGATGCCATTGCGGCCACCCGCGGTCCGGGTCTGCCCGGTGCGCTCCTGATCGGCCTCAAAGCAGCGCAAACCATGGCCTTTGTCCTGCAGAAACCCTTTTTCGGAATCCACCACCATGAAGGCCATCTTTACTCGGCCTGGATTGAGCAGGATCTCGACGCTGCTCCCCCGGTTCCCCGGATAAATATGGAGAATTTTGAGCCCACTATCGCTCTGGTCGTCAGCGGCGGCCATACTCTCCTGGTCCATGTGGAGTCGCCCCTCAAACACTACGTCCTGGGCAGCACTTTGGATGATGCCGCCGGCGAGTGCTTCGATAAAACGGCGAAACTCCTCGGGCTCCCCTATCCGGGCGGCCCCGTCATGGATCGCCTGGCAAAAGGCGGCAATCCCGACGCTTTCGATTTTCCCCGGCCCCTTCTCAATAAACCCGGTTACGACTTCAGCTTCAGCGGCCTCAAAACCTCCGTCCGCTATTTCCTGCGCGATCACCCCGATATTGCCGAAACCGATCAGGGACTCCGCGACCTCTGCGCCAGCATCCAGAACGCCATCGTGGAAGTCCTGGTAGGCAAAGCCATCCAGGCCGCCAAGAAATTGAAAGTCCATTGCATCAGCGCCGCCGGTGGTGTCAGCGCCAATAGCCGCCTCCGCGATTCTCTTTCCCTGGCCTGTCAGCGCCGCAAAATTAAACTCCGCATGGCCACCGGCACCCTTTGCGCCGATAACGCCGGCATGATCGGCGCCCTGGCCTGGCTCAAACTCTCCCAAGGCGCTCCGGGCGATTCTCTCGACCTCGAACCTAAACCCAATTGGGAACTCCCCTCAGCATGAGCGCAAATAATAAAAAAGTTTTAATCGTTGTCGAAAATCTCCCGCTCCCGTTGGATCGCCGTGTCTGGCAGGAGTCCTGCGCCCTTAGAGATGCCGGCTACGAAGTGGCCGTTATCTGCCCCAAAATGCGCGGCTACAATACCCCCTATGAGGTCCTCGAGGGCATCCATATCTACCGCCACTGGATTTCTGACGAGGCCGGCGGCTTCCTCGGTTTCTTTGCCGAATACGCCTCCGCTCTCTGGGGCGAATTCTGGCTTACCTGGAAAGTCTGGAGCAAACACCGCTTCAAAATCATCCATCTCTGCAATCCCCCTGACCTCCTCTTTTTACTCACTCTTCCCTTCAAGCTCCTGGGCGTAAAAGTAATCTACGACGTTCACGATGTCTGGCCCGAATTCTTTGAAGCCAAGTTCGGCAAACGTGGCCTCTTCTATTGGGCTGTTCGTGCCGCCGAACGCGCCTCCCATTTCTTCGCCAATACCGTCCTGGCCACCAATGAATCGGTCAAGGAGATCGCCATGACCCGCGGCAAAAAACGCGACTCGGATGTCTTCGTCGTACGCACCGCTCCCTCCATACGGACCGCTGAAGTCAAACCCGATCCCTCGCTCAAGCACGGCCGCAAGTTCCTCGTCGGCTACGTCGGCGTGATGGGTAATGCCGATGGCGTTGGCTATCTCATTGAGGCCGCCGCCCATATCGTCAACGACCTGGGCCGCCGCGATGTCCAGTTCCTCCTGATGGGGACCGGTCCCGAATTTAACAACCTCCTCGAGATGCGCGCCCGACATAAACTGGAAGATTTCCTCGATATGCCCGGCCGCGTCTCCAATGAATTCCTCTTTACCGCCCTCCAAACCATCGACCTGGGCGCTTCCGCCGACCCCATCAATTCTTACAACAATCACTGCACCATGAACAAGGTCCTCGAATACATGGCGTTCGGCAAACCCCAAGTCATGTTCGACCTCAAAGAGGGCCGCGCCTCCGCTCAATCGGCGTCACTTTATGTCCCGGAAAATTCCGGCAAAGCGCTCGCCCGGGGCATCCTGGAGCTCCTAGATGATCCGGCACGCCGCGAGCAGATGGGTAGTGAGGGCAAAAAACGATTCACCAGCGAGCTCAACTGGGGAAAATCGGTCGAAAACCTCGTTGCCGCCTACCAGAAAACCCTCGAGTCCTGAACCTGAAAAGGCTGACCTCTCCGAACCTTTTTACCCATCCCCTGATAAGCCAAAAGGCCCCCTTACGGAGGCCCTTTTGCGTGTTGTTATGGATTAGTTATGATTACCGTTGCGGTGCCGCTCTGCGTTGAGGACGCTCTCCCGCATTCGGGCGATCTGTCCTGTTGGCAGGACCCATTCTCATTCCGCCCATACCGGTGCTGCGCATCTGACGTTGCATCTGCTCCTGATATTTCTTGTAGTTTTCCTCACCCAATATCTCTTTGAGCTTGGCTTGATTCTCGGTCTGATTCTTCTGCATCATCGCTCTGCGCTCTTCCGGCGTTAGATTCATCACCTTCTCGCGCATCCCCTGCATCTCCTTATTCCGAGTTTCGAAAAACTCCGTTAGCTGAGTCTTTTGCGTGTCGGTGAGCGTCAGCGTCCGGCTCATGGCTTCCACCTGCCGCTCGGGCGTCATCTGCATACCACCCGGCTGCGTCTGGCTAAAACGGGTCCTCATCTCCTGGAACTTCTTGTAGTTATCTTCTCCCAGGACCTTTTTGAGCTTATCCTGCTGCTCTGTACGAAGTTTCTGCTGGGCCGTCCGGCGCTCTGTAGCGCTCATCCCCTGAACCTTCGTGCGAAACTCTCTGTTTTCCTTGGCCTGAGCTTCCAGGCATGTCTTGAGCTCGCTCTTCTGCTCATCGGTCAGCTTCAACTCCCTGGAGGCTCGCTCCACCTGCTGATCAATGCTCAGAGGTCCCTGGGCCTGTGCACCGGCTCTGCCCATCATCATTCCGCGGAATTGCGGAGAAGAATAAGTCTTGTATTGCTCTTCGCTGAGGATCTCTTTCATCTTCGTATTCTGATCTTCCATCAGCTTACGCATCCCCTCTTGACGGGCCTGACCGGGCTCGAGCTTGGACATAGCCTCACTCTGCTCGTCATAAAGTGCTTTTACTTTATCCTGCTGCTCCTGGCTTAGTTTCAGCGCATCGGCCATCATCTGGGCACGTTGTTCAGAGCTCATCATACGGGGAGCTCCCATCATCTGTCCCGGTGCCATTCTCATCTGCCCCGGAGCCGACATCTGGTTCGTTCCACGCCGGGCCGGGCGATTCGCCTGCTGGGCTTGGATGTCTTGAGCGAAAAACGCACAACTGGCGACGATCGCTACGATTAGAGTTACTTTCTTCATATCTTTGTCTCTTTAAAAACTTTTACTCCTGCGAGCCCCTCTACACAATTCGTGCCAGAGCTCCCACATCGGGTAATAAACCGCTGCTCTCATAAAGTTTCTTACAATCATCAAAATATTCTAAAATAAACCGCTTTCTTGTGACACCCCTGTGACAATAATGCGACAGATGTGTGACACCTTGTCACTATTCCGCCCGGATTCTACCCCGCATTTGATACAATTCTATCCGGTATAATATTTTCTATCATCCTTTGAAGGAAATACTTATATCGATAAAATTACCCCTTGGCATTCCTCCTGCTCTTCACTCCTCGGGCGAATGTATGAGCCAGCGTGTTCAACATTCAGATCCGGAAGGGATATTATTATGGCGAAAGTTTTAGGTATTGATTTAGGTACAACCAACTCCTGTATGTCGGTGATGGAAGGTGGAGAACCGACCGTGCTGGAAAATTCAGAAGGCAAACGCACCACTCCATCGGTGGTTGCTTTCAGTAAAAATGGGGAGCGTCTGGTCGGCGAAGCCGCGAAACGTCAAGCGGTCACCAACCCCCGCAATACGATTTATTCTGTGAAGCGCTTTATGGGGCGCAAGTATGATGAAGTTAAGGACGAGCTCAAGCATATCCCCTACAAAGTCGTTCGCGCACAAAACGGCGACGTGGCTATCGAAGTAGAGATCCAGGGTGAAAAGAAAACCTTCACCCCTCCGGAAATTTCCGCGATGATCCTCTCCAAGCTCAAAAGCGATGCCGAAATGCGCCTGGGCGAAACCATCTCTCAGGCCGTTATCACCGTACCCGCCTATTTCAATGACTCTCAGCGCCAGGCTACCAAAGACGCGGGACGTATCGCAGGTCTGGAAGTCCTCCGAATCATTAACGAGCCCACCGCTGCCTCTCTGGCCTATGGCCTGGATAAAAAGAAAGACGAGAAAATCGCTGTCTATGACTTGGGCGGCGGCACCTTCGATATCTCTATCCTCGAAATCGGCGACGGTGTCTTCGAAGTAAAAGCCACCAATGGCGATACCCACCTGGGCGGTGACGACTGGGATAATGCCCTCATGGATTACATCCTCAATGAGTTCAAAACTCAGAACGGCATGGACCTCCGTAATCAGCCCGACGCCATGCAGCGCATCAAAGAGGAAGCCGAAAAAGCGAAAATCGCCCTCTCCAGCGCTCAGAGCTTCGATGTCAACCTGCCTTTCATTACTGCCGATGCCTCCGGACCCAAGCACATCCAGATGACGCTCACCCGAGCCAAGCTCGAGAGCATCTGCGACTCCCTGATCCAGAGAACCATCAACCCGGTCCACAGCTGCCTCCGCGACGCCGAGCTCAGCACCAATCAGGTCGATGAACTGGTCCTGGTCGGCGGTATGACCCGTATGCCCAGCGTAGTTGAAGCGGCCCGCAAGATTATCGGCAAACAACCTCATCAGGGAGTCAACCCCGACGAAGTCGTTTCCATCGGCGCAGCCATTCAGGGCGGTGTCCTCAAGGGCGAAGTCAAAGATGTCCTGCTTTTGGATGTTACCCCGCTTTCTCTCGGTATCGAAACCATGGGCGGTATTTTCACCAAGTTGATCGAGCGTAATACGACCATTCCGACCCGCAAATCGGAAATCTTCTCCACCGCCAGCGATAACCAGCCCGGTGTTGAAGTCCACGTCCTCCAGGGCGAGCGCCAGATGGCACGCGACAATAAAACCATTGGCCGCTTCCAGTTGACCGATATTCCTCCGGCTCCCCGTGGAGTACCTCAGATCGAAGTCACTTTTGATATCGACGCAAACGGCATCCTACATGTCGGGGCCAAGGACCTCGGCACCGGCCGCGAACAGAAGATCACGATCACTGCCAGCAGCGGTCTGACCAAGGATGAAATCGAGCGTATGCGCCGCGAGGCCGAAACCAATGCTGAGAACGATAAGAAACAGCGCGAAGAGGTCGAAGCTCGCAACGAGGCCGATAGCTCCGTCTATCGCACCGAGAAGATGCTCAAGGAAAACGGTGATAAACTCCCCGGCAACGACAAGGCCGAAATCGAAGCAGCCCTCAATCAGGTCAAAGAAGCCCTGAAAGGCTCCGATACTGAGGCCATCAAGTCCGCCGGTGAAAAACTCACCGCCGCCTGGAACAAAGTCTCCGAGCAGCTCTACAAAGCCGCTCAGGCCCAGCAGCAATCCGCCTCCGCTCAGCAGCAGCAACAACAGCAGCAGAGTGAACCGGACTCCGGTACTCAATCCGGAGCTAAGCCCTCTGATGGCGATGTGATCGATGCTGAAATCGTAGACGATAATAAGAAATAATTTTTAGGCTCGGGCAAGGCTGAGCCACGAGTGTGACTCTCCAGTTCCTTGCCCGGCTTCCTAACTAATTCCCTGTCTGCTTTCGAGAGGATGGGGGCACAACAAAAAAGAGAAATAAGATATATGGCAACTAAAATTAAACCTCTCGGTGATCGCGTCCTGGTGGAGCAAGCCGAAGAAAAAGAAGTCAAGCGGGGTGGAATCATTATCCCTGATACCGCTAAGGAAAAACCGATGGAAGCCGTTGTGGTCGCCCTCGGAACCGGAAAAACTGATGAGGATGGCAAGAAAGTCGCATTCGAAGTCAAAGTTGGGGATCGCGTTCTGATCAGCAAATATGGCGGAACCGAAATCAAACTCGATGGCAAAGAATACAAGGTCCTCAACTCAGACGATATCTTGGCCGTTATTCAATAATTTTAATTTAATAGATAAAGGAAAAAACTAATTATGGCAGCAAAACAACTGTTATTTGAAGAAAGCGCACGCCAGGCCCTCCTGCGCGGCGTTCAAACGCTCACACGTGCCGTCAGCGCGACCCTCGGTCCCAAAGGCCGCAACGTCGTCATTGACAAAAAATTTGGATCTCCCTCGATCACCAAGGACGGCGTCGCCGTTGCCAAGGAAGTCGAATTGAAGTGCCCCTACGAAAACATGGGCGCAGCCATGGTCCGCGAAGTCGCCAGCAAAACCAGTGACGCAGCCGGTGATGGTACCACCACCGCAACCGTTCTGGCCGAGGCCGTCTTCCGCGCCGGTATGAAGCATGTCACCAGCGGTGCAAACCCGATCAGCATCCAACGCGGTATCCAGAAGACCGTCGAAGTTGCCATCGATCAGCTGGCCAAGATCGCTAAGAAAGTCAAAGATAAGGAAGAGATCAAGCAGGTCGCTACCGTCTCCGCCAACTGGGATACCACCATCGGCGAAATCATTGCTGACGCTATGGACAAAGTCGGCAAGGACGGCACCATCACAGTCGAAGAGGCCAAGAGCATCGAAACCAGCCTCGAGGTTGTCGAAGGTATGCAGTTCGATAAAGGTTACCTCTCTCCCTATTTCGTGACCGATGCCGAAACCATGGAAGTCAAGATGAGCGATCCTTATGTCCTCATCTACGAAAAGAAGATCAGCAGCCTCAAGGATATCCTGCCGGTTCTCGAAAAGGTCGCCAAGGTCGGTAAGCAACTTCTCATCATCTCCGAAGAGGTCGAAGGCGAAGCCCTCGCTACCCTCGTCGTCAATAAGCTCCGTGGCATCCTCAATGCCTGCGCCGTCAAGGCCCCTGGCTTTGGTGATCGCCGCAAAGCGATGCTCGAAGATATCGCCATCCTCACCGGTGGTAAGTGCATCACTGAAGACCTCGGTCTCAAACTCGAAAACATCGAGCTCACGGACCTCGGCCGCGCCAAATCCATCGTCGTTGACAAGGATAACACCACCATCGTCGAAGGTTACGGCAAGACCGCTGATATCCAGGGCCGCGTCAATCAGATCCGCCGTCAGATCGAGGAAACGACCTCCGATTACGACCGCGAAAAACTCCAGGAACGCCTGGCCAAGCTCGCCGGCGGTGTGGCCGTCATCAATGTCGGTGCCACCACTGAAAGCGAAATGAAAGAGAAGAAAGCCCGCGTCGAAGACGCTCTCCACGCAACCCGCGCTGCCGTCGAAGAAGGCATCGTCCCTGGTGGTGGTGTCGCTCTCCTGCGCTGCTTGCCTGCTCTCGAAGCCCTCAAACTCGAAGGTGATGAGCAGATCGGTGCCGAAATCGTCAAACGCGCAATCGAAGAGCCCCTCCGCGCCCTGGCTACCAATGCCGGCGTAGATGGTTCTCTCATCGTCCAGGAAGTCCGCAAACGTAAGGGCAACGAAGGCTACAACGTAGCCACGGGCAATTACGAAGACCTCGTCAAAGCCGGTGTTGTTGATCCCAAGAAGGTCACCCGCACCGCTCTGCAGAATGCCTCCTCTATCGCGGCTCTGCTCCTGACGACCGAGTGCGTCATTACTGAACTTCCTGAAAAGAAGGAAGCCCCGATGCCCAACCCTGAGATGGGCGGCATGGGTGGTATGGGCGGTTACTAAATCGACCTCACTCTTTCTCGTATGAGAACCGACGGATTCACTTCCGCCCCCTCTCATACTGAATGATTCAAAGACCGGTATCTTTCATAAGGTACCGGTCTCTTGTTTTCCTCTGCCCATCCGATTCTCCCCTTCCAAATAATCTGTGCAAATCTGCGTAATCTGCGGATAAAAAGTTTGCATAACCTCAAAAATCATCCACAATGCCGTGTGGAATATTATTGTGTAAATGTGGAGACCTGATTCAGCGGCAACTTATGGGGACACAGCCATCCCAACAGACTTGAACTGACAAAGATCGAACTGGGATATTGGAATATTAATACAACTAAAGACATGAAACTAAAAACTACCCTACTCGTTTGTTTTGCATGTGTTTTGACTGGCTTATCTATTTTCTGGCAAGGAGTAATTCAGCATAAACGCTCCATGAACCTGCGAGTGGCTGATATGACGATGCTGCTTGACGCCTATAACCTTTTTTCACAAACAAACTCGAGTCCCCCACTAATGAGCGATCTTTGTTCTGTCCTCTCTCAACAAGGCAAAGTTTTGAACAACCCAATTGCAATAGATACAAATTTGCCCTGTTATCACGTTGTACCTAAAACGAATATATTAGGAGAAACCCATCCCGATGCTATCCTGATTGAAGAAACAGACAATATTGCTGATGAAAATTTGAGATTCAGAGGGTATGGAGATGGAAGCATCCAGTCATTCAAATCCCACTAATTTTCCTCGATAAAAAAATATATTCGGATCAACACCTTTGTACTATCCCGCATCCGAAGGATACACATCCTCGAGTTATGCAAATGCATTCTGTCTTCTCATAAGGGTATGTCTTCTCACAGGTGTAAATCGTTTTCCACCGCATCCGCCAGGATGCGCATTCTTAAGGTATGCGGAGCATACCCATAACATAGCCCGGGGTCGCAGACCCCGGGTAAGACATCCCCCCTCAATCTTCCACGACCCCGTAGGGGTCGCATCCGTCTGCAACGGATTCATGCCCATCAGTCTCCATGCCCATCAGTCTCCATGCCCATCTGTCTCCGTGCCCGGAGGGCACACGCCTCGGCGAGGCGAATGTGCATAACCGTAGGTGCGGCTCCCGGAGGGAGACGTACCTACGGAGGATACCACCCATCCACGCCACCGCCTGAAGGGCGGTACTTCGCGACTTAAAATAAGAAAGAAGATGAGTCTGCAAAAAATCCGTACCCGACGGGCACACACCTCAATTTTCGGGTCGCATCCGCCTATTCCCATAAAAAAATCTGTGCAAATCTGCGTAATCTGCGGTTAAAAACTTCCTCATCTGCGGATAAAAAGTTTGCAAAACATCAAAAATCTTCCACAATGCCGTGTGGAACTTGTTATGTAAATGTTGAAGCCCCCTCATAAACTCGCTACCCGAAATGAATACAGTCCCTGCAGGGAGGTTTCCTGTTCGGTGCCCCCTGCCATAGGGATATTTTTCCCCGATATGGAGACAATTAATACACTGAGAATATGAAGTTCATCATTAAAACAACGCTTTTAAGCGGCTTTACGGGAGCTGTTTGGTTTATGGTGTTTGCTTTCGTTGGCCTTGCTTTTAATGTGTATGCGCCTAGTCTTGTCGCTTTTCCATTTTATTGGATTTTAACGGTCTTCATAGATACCTTTTACCTTGATTATGATACTATAACTGCCATGGCAATTGTTTCTTTGCCGTATTTTCCAGGTCTTATTTATGGATTGATAGCTGGTTTTCTCTTTTCTCTGTTTTGGAGTCGCACCCCTGAGCATAAAAGAAAAGAATATAAATTCCTTTCCTCACTGAAACACAGGATTCACCCTTTTTTGTCCTATTGCCTCTTCCTGGGTGAGGGTTCCTTGTGTATAGTCACTCTTTCTTTGCCTTTATTCATCCTACACCTCATACTTACCCACATTTTTCACATAGGGTTATTCTTCTTTACGGTCATAACCTCTCTAATCATGCTGATAATGAGTGCATTGCTGAGCGCTGTTTCGGCATGGCTTGTACGCAAGTGCGAAGTATATAGTGCCGTCGAACATAAGAGGCTTTCTCTTAGCGAAGGAAAAGAACCTGAAAATTCCCCTTTATTGGAAGAAGAACAACAAATTCCACTGAGTGTAGGCGTTACGATGTTCTTGGGAGGACTTGAAGCGGTAGCATTGGCACTCTATATGCTCGTGTTGATGGTGCCTCTGCTGCTTATCATACTTAAAATCTTGGTTACTGTTGTTCTCATGTTTTTGGATCACCCACTAGTATCGGATAAAGTATGAATCGCCTATCGACATCACAAAATAACTCGCTTAGAATGAACCCAACAAACAAAAGGTTTAGATAAATGAAAAATATTAAAAAGATTATATTAACTTCTTTTCTTATTTTAATTAATTGTTTTATAATACTCTTCATATTATTACCTTCTATAGATATACCTAAATATAAGAATTACTATATACTTACAGAAGTTAATTTAAAACAAATCGATTTATCTGTTCAAAATATTGAGCAGATAGAAAATAATAAGATTGATTTTATAATTAAAAATGGATATAATATAGAATTACCACTCAGAGATAAGTTCTTTATTTTAATAAAAAAAGAATTTGGAGACGATATTGATATACCAACTTTTTATGAAAAATTCACAAAAGATGGCTGGGGGACACCACTCAATCTGGATTATACGACTAACCTGACCGGGCTTTCAGAATCTCTTTCTAATGCTCTAAGTAAATTCTCGATTGTTGTCTGGTCCAGTGGTCCCAACAAAATAGATGAAAGATATCTCGGCGATGATATTCCCTGGGTTGACTCCCGTGAGTAGCCCCCCACGAGTATTAAGCAGGTGAAAAACGAAGCGTTAGAACCCGAAAAGAATGAAAACCGGGGGTTTCCCGCCGCATCCCGTCTTGCACGACTTTCTTTTTGACAAATAGCCTTTTCTGGGGCAGTCTCCCATGGTACTGATGGTTCCTCAGCCGGTCGCAGCAGACGGAACTTTCCAGAGAATAACAACTTAGAAACAGAGATCCTTAAGAATAGTCGAATGAAAATTTCCACCAGGGGAAGATATGGTTTGCGCATTCTGCTCGACTTGGCACTCTTCGACTCCGAGAAGCCAAGGCTCATCCGCGATATCGCCCAATCCCAAAAAATTTCAGAAAAGTATGTCAGCCGCCTGATTATCGATCTGCGCCGTGCCAGCATGGTCCGCTCCATCCGCGGGGCCAAGGGCGGATTCAAAATCTTCAAAAAACCGGCCGAGATCACCCTGCTGGATGTCGTTGAGGTCATGGAGGGCCCCCTGTCCATCGTGGGCTGTGTCGCTCTGCCGGAGAAATGTACGAGCTCGACCCTCTGCTCCACACGTCAGATCTGGGATAAGGTCAACTCGGATATCCGCGAAAGTCTGCGCAAATTCACCCTTCAAGACGTGATGGATTGCCACAACCGGCAAAATGCCCAAAAAGGGATCATCGATTATTGCATCTGAAATCGGCTCCGCAATTCTCCCCGGCTCATGCTTCAAACGCCTCCTCATACCAAGCGCCTCTTCCTGGCTCTGGAATTATCGGAAGACTTCAAAACCGCACTCCTGGCTTCCCCGGTCCCGATCCGCAATTCCAGAATGACCGCTCCCGATAAGCTCCACCTGACCCTCCGCTTCCTGGGCAATATCCCCCCGCTGGAAGAGGAGAAAATAATCGCCGCCTGCCGTGAAATTCCCCTGAAAGCGCCCATCCCCCTGCACCCCGAGGGCTTTGGCGCCTTCCCCAGCCTCAAAAAAGCATCCAGCTTTCATCTGAAGTTAAAACCGCTGCCAGCCCTGACCGGGCTCAAAAACCTCCTGGATGAAAAACTCGAGCTCGCCCTCGGACTCCCTCGCGAAAATGACTATCAGCCCCATATCACCCTTTGCCGGATGAAGCGCTCTCCGGGAGAATCAGATTTAAAAGCGCTCGAAACCTGGACCCATTCTCAACACCCGCCGCAAACCCTGGCCCGTTCTCTGACCCTCTTTCACAGCCAGCAGCTCCCGGGGGAACCGCTGAGCCATATTCCCCTTTTCCAAACTCCCCTTCCCTGAGCCCGGTGCCGAAACCTCACGCAAAGCGCCTGAACCCTCTCTTTTTTAAAATTTAGAACATCTTCTCTATAAATGACTTGTAGGATTCCTCAAAAAATAGAAGCCGCCTCTCAAACATCCTCGCATTTATATTGACAAAAATTGAAAATTGAGATATATCTATATATCTTGATGCGTCAATACGTCATCAACACTGAACTAGTTTATGAGCAGCAGATACCTGTTTTCTTCTGAGTCCGTTGGAGAAGGCCACCCTGATAAAGTGAGCGATACTATCTCCGATGCCATCCTGGACGCCTGCATCGCGCAGGATCCCATGAGCCGTGTCGCCTGTGAAACCTTTGTCAAAAGCAATATGGTCGTCGTAGGTGGCGAAATCACTACCCAAGCCAAATTCGATTATAACGACATCATTCGCGATGCCATCCGCAAGATCGGTTACGTCAATGATGACGATATCTTCCACGCCGACAAGGTCTTTATCATTAACGCCATCACCAAACAAAGCCCCGATATTGCCCAGGGCGTCGATGAGCGTGCTGCAGAAGGCAAAGATACCGCGGAAATGGGCGCCGGAGATCAAGGCCTCATGTTCGGTTTTGCCTGCGACGAAACCCCGGAGCTCATGCCGGCCCCGATTATGTATGCCCACCTTCTGGGCCGCCAGCTGACCCAGCTGCGCAAAACCGGCAAGGCTCTCTGGCTGAGACCCGATGCAAAATCCCAGGTCACCGTCGAATACGTTGATAAAAAGCCGGTCCGCATCTCCAATGTCGTTATCTCCACTCAGCACTCCGCCGAGGTGGATAACAAAACCATTCGGGATTTCATCCGAGGGGAGCTGATCTTGAAGACACTGCCCGCACACTTGATCGATGCGAAAACCCAGATTCTGATTAACCCGACAGGCCGTTTCGTCGTAGGCGGTCCTCAGGGAGATTGTGGTGTTACGGGCCGCAAAATCATCGTCGATACCTATGGCGGCATGGGCCGTCACGGCGGCGGTGCCTTCAGCGGTAAGGACCCCAGCAAAGTGGACCGCAGCGCCGCCTACATGGGTCGCTACGTTGCCAAGAATGTCGTTGCTGCCGGTCTGGCCACCCGTTGCGAAATCCAGTTTGCCTACGCGATCGGTCACCCCTATCCGGTTTCCGTCAATGTCGATACCTTTGGCACAGGCCAGCTCAGCGAAGAGGCGATCACCCGCAAAGTTTGCGAAGTCTTTGATTTCAGACCCGCGGCCATCCTCAAGCAACTCAATTTGAGACGCCCCATCTACAGCAAAACGACAAACTACGGCCACTTCGGCAAAGTCGACAATACGGCCGAAATCACCTGGGAAGCCACCGATAAGGTCGCTGAACTCCAGAAAATCTAAAGAGAATACCGAGAAGATAATAAATTTTATGTCAACGAAATGCCCAACGTTTTGCACCAAGAAAGAAACCGTGCAGGATTATAAAGTAGCCGATATCTCCCTGGCCGAATGGGGCCGCAATGAGATCAAGATGGCCGAGAACGAAATGCCCGGCCTGATGGCTCTGCGTGCCGAATATGGAGAGGCCAAGCCCCTGACCGGCGCACAAATCGCAGGCTGCCTGCACATGACCATTGAGACCGCTGTCTTGATCGAAACCCTCGTCCACCTGGGCGCACAGGTTCGCTGGTCCAGCTGCAACATCTTTTCCACCCAGAATCAGGCCGCCGCGGCGATCGCTGCCAGAGGCATCCCTGTCTTCGCATGGAAAGGTGAAACGCTCGAGGAATACGATTGGTGTATTGAGCAGACCCTCCGCTGGCCCGATGGCTCCCAGCTCAATATGATCCTGGATGACGGCGGCGATTTGACCAATGCCGTCCATGATAAATTTACCGACCTCCTTCCCGGTATCTGCGGCCTCTCTGAAGAGACCACCACCGGCGTCCACCGCCTGGCTCAGCGCGAAAAAAACGGCACCCTCAAGGTCACCGCTTTCAACGTCAACGACTCCTGCACCAAGAGCAAGTTCGACAACCTCTACGGCTGCCGTGAATCCTTCCTGGATGGTGTCAAGCGTGCCACCGATGTCATGATCGCCGGCAAGATCGTTGTCGTCGCCGGTTATGGCGATGTGGGTAAGGGCTGCTCCCAGAGCGCCCGCGGAATGGGTGCCCGTGTTCTCGTAACTGAGATCGACCCCATCAACGCGCTCCAGGCCGCCATGGAAGGCTTTGAAGTCGTCCTCATGGATGAAGCCTGCAAAGTGGGCGATGTCTTCGTGACCACCACCGGCAACGTCGACGTCATCACCCGCTCTCACATGGACAACATGAAGAGCGACGCCATCGTCTGCAATATCGGCCACTTCGATTCTGAAATCGATATCAAGTCCGTTTTCACCGATCCCGCTCTTAAACGGGTCGAGATCAAACCGCAGGTCGATATGATCGTTTGGCCCAATGGCAAGCGCCTCTTCGTTCTGGCGGAAGGCCGCCTGGTCAACCTCGGTTGCGCCAGCGGACACCCCAGCTTTGTCATGAGCGCCAGCTTCACCAACCAGATCCTGGCTCAGATCGAAATGTGGCAGAACCGCAATTCAGGCAAGTACGGCAAGAAGGTCTATATCCTGCCCAAAGTTCTGGATGAGAAGGTCGCCCGCCTCCACCTGGGCAAGCTCGGTGTGAAACTGACGAAGTTAACCTCGAAACAATCCGATTACCTCGGAGTCCCGGTCGAAGGACCTTTCAAGGCCGATAATTACCGGTACTAGGATTTTATCCCGAACCTATAAACGAAAAAGAGCCGCAGATTTCTGCGGTTCTTTTTTTCGAACGATTCCAATAAAAAACCCGGGCTGACCCGGGTTTTCCAATTTCTATCTAAAGGAAAATACTATTCCTCGCTCGGCTTCTTCCAATTGCGCTTGGGCGGCTTGACAACCATACCCTTCTTGATCGCCTTGGCAGTCACAAGGATATAACGAACTTCTCCGTCCACCAGCGCGCGAACACGATGGAGGTTGGGAAGGAAACGACGCTTGGTAATGGCAGTCACGTGCTGACCAATACCACCTTTTTTCTTCGCTTTACCACTGCGCCATATAATGCTCCCTTTAATGGGCCGCTTTCCTGTTAATTCACAAATACGTGACATACTCTTATCTTATCTCTCTACTCCGCCTCTATCTCTAAAATAGAGAGCAGATATTTTATATTACATCGGAACCATGTCAAGAGCGTAATGCGCTAAATCTCGACCCACTACACTCTGGGCAATCCCTTTAGCACATCCTCCGCCAATTCCGGCTTGTTCATTATCTCGAGGTGGACACCGTCCACTCCCTCGCTCATTAAATCTTGAATTTGATGGATGGCGTATTCAACGCCAGCGCGATACATATCCTGGTCGGATTCTCCGTACTTGTCAAGCATGATCAATACATCCGGCGGCATCGACGCACCGCACAGACTCAAAATCCTCCGAATCTGACGACTGTTGAAAATCGGCATGATTCCCGGAACAATCGGTACCTTCACCCCCATCTTCCTCACCGTGTCGCGGAAGTGGTAGAAAAGCCGGTTATCGTAAAAAAGCTGCGTGATGAGCACATCCACGCCGCAATCTACCTTCCTCTTCAGGTTTTCCCAGTCCTTATCAATATAGCGGCAACCGCGATGCCCCTCTGCATACGCCGCCGCGGCAATCCCGAAATTTCCCTTCTGCCGGATATACTCGATGAGGTCCGAGGCGTACTTGAATTCGCCCCTCAAAAAATCAAAGTCAGGCTGGTTCCGGGGCGGGTCCCCTCTCAGGGCCAGAATATTCGATATCCCGTTTTCCTTCAGATCCGCCAGAATCCGGTCCATTTCGCTGCGAGTCTGCCCCACACACGTCAGATGCGCAACCGATTCAACCCCATGTTCCCTTTTGATTCGTGAAGCGATTTCAATGGTCCTGTCCCGGGAACTTCCTCCGGCCCCGTAGGTGACGCTGATAAAACTCGGCGAATATTCCTTCAGGTTTCCGATCAGGCCCATGACGTTTTCCAACGGGACTTCCGGCTTGGGCGGGAACACTTCAAAGGACAGAATAGGAACCGTGGATTTATATATTTCTGAAAGCTTCATCTCTTCTGAATCTCCGGCGGTGAAGGATACGAAAACGCATCCTCTACAGCACTTAAGCTGAAGTAGAGGATGCGTTATTTCAGCGCTTTTGTCGAGTCACAAAAGTCGCCGTGCTCAAAGCCTGTCTGCTCTAGACACGCTTCATCTTCTTGAGACCTTCAAAGCAACGGCGGACATCGTTGATGGAGGCTTCCGGGTTGGCTCCCTTTTCGCTTTCAACGATGTAATACTCCGTCACCTTGTTCTCTTCGCAAAGCTTGAAGACTTCGGCCCACTTCACATCTCCCTCACCGATGGCAGAATCGTTCTTGCCGCCGTGCTCCTTGAGGTGAATGGTACGACCGCGCTTCGGATATGCCTTCAGGACCGCTATCGGGTCGGCTCCTCCGGCCAGGCAGTTGGAGGTATCCAGCTGCATCACCACGTCGTCCACAGTGCCGCCGAAGAAAATATCCCAGGCTCTCTTGTCGCCAAATTTCTCGAAATCGTGTGCATGTGCATGGTAACCGACATACATTCTCTTGTCGCCCACCTTTTCTTTGGCAACAATTTCAGACATCCGGTTGAACTCGTCAGCCAGTGCCTTCCATTCATCCGCATTGCGGGCCTGCATCCAGGGGCAGATCAGGTATCTGTTGCCCAGAATCTGGTTAAATTCAATCGCCTTCTTGAGCTCGTCGCCCCGAAGCGTATCCAATCCCGTGTGAGTTCCGTAGCATTTCAGACCTTCGTCATCCATCATCTGGCGAAGCTCTTTAGCCGTTTTGCCGTAATATCCGGCATATTCCACACCCGAATAGCCGATCTTCTTGATCGTCTTCAAAGTCCCGGGCAGATCTTTAGAGCATGCCTCGCGTACCGAGTAAAGCTGTACTCCCACAGGAATCTTCTTGCCGGCCGCTTCCTCCGCAAAAGCCAAACGGGATGTCAATGCCATCGCCACAGCACCGCTGATACCCAGACGAAGAAAATCTCTGCGCGTGCAGGCTCCGTGATTCAAAGTATTTGAAAAACTCATATTCTCTATTCTTTCTTATTGGGAACCTCTTCTGGGGCTTCAAGATGCACTCTTGCCCTTGACTCCCGGAAAATTTTCCCATCTCTCAAAGGGCTTCATTCTATTTAAGCTCCTCCCTGAAGTCGAGCCCCAGTTGAACTTTTTTGAGATTTCTATTCAAGACACACAAATATGTCTTACTCCAAGCCCAATTATCTCCACAATGCAACCAGTAGTCACCCGCCACTCCCCACTCACTCCAACACGGCGATGAGAGGCTCTGTCCGCTCCGGTAAAGTAGAGTAGCCTTCGAAACCGTTCTTGAGGGGCAGACCGTTTAAGGCTCCAATCCTTAGTTTAGCAACGCAAGGGTGTAATTGCCGGCTCCGCGGCAAGATACACCTTATATTGCTCGGCCTCATGGCGACTGTCGACGAACTGTATTCTTGCGTGCCGCGACGATCGCTCCGGTAAGTTTTGCGCCCAAGGCCAGTCCTGTGCCAATGGTCAGCAGGACTAGAGGACCACCTCCAGCACCAAGCATCAACAAGACGATACATGCCCCGAAGCAGACCGCATTGATCGCCAGAAGCGTTATTTTGAGCGGCGAGAGATACCCTCGCCAGTCGGATTGTTGCTTTTCAGTCGTGTTCATAGCCGTAGTGAGTTTCCGCCGAACGCATAGCTCACCGAGCGCCACCCCTCCGCGACTTCCGAATTGCCTGGGGACGAGCGCGGCGGCGGTTCGGTGGAGCGCTTAGTTGAACAAAGCCGCTGCGCGGCGAAAACCTTCGCGCCCGACTTTGCTCATCCAAACCACCAACGAATTCATAAGGCCAGTATATTAAGATCCCGGTGTATGAACAACACAAATAAGTCCTATTGTCATGGAAACATCAAAAGTGAACGGGTTTTCACTTCGACGCGGCTTGTTCAACCAAGGGCATAATTGCTGGCTCCGCAGCAATACCCCTTATTGCTCGACATGGGTCTTTTCGATGACCGGCACCGGACCTCTTCCTTTCCAGAGTAAACCGACTCGCCGACGCACCGGATCAAACGCACAAATCTGGTCACGGCCAAGCTGAAAAAGAACCTTGTCAGAGGGGAGATGGACGGCGTTCCGGACATACCACCTTCCAAAGGGGGTTTCGTATGAGAACCGCACCGACTCACCCGTCGTCTTATTCGAAGCCTCTAGACCGTTTATCGCCCTGAACCCAGCCCAAAACTTCCAATGGCTGTTCGTCGCACTCCCAAGGCTTTGAACCTCCCCGAAGTTGGACCGTGTTCCCTCATACCGCGGTGGGTCATTGTGAATGCTGTTCCAGTCTGGAGCCGCCTCAACCATCATATTCGTCAGCACATCCACGTAACGACCACAAGGCCACGCGATATCAACACTCGCCACCAAATCCCAGCGGTTCGAGTCCGTTCTGCTCTGCCGGATGAATAGTACGTCGTTGCGGTTTGTCGAGTGGAGATCAAAAATCTTCTGCTCGCTTCCACCCGTCAACTGCCGTCTGTAAACGTCGCCGTCCGCCGGGGAGATGAAATAGACGAGCACGGATTCGGGCAGCGCCAGGTCGGCTGAGGCGACAACGTTCATCCTGCTGTAAAGGGAAGTGTCGCTGGCTAGCCAATACCAGCCGAACAAAAGGATATAAGACACGCTTTGGACCACGAGTGAGGCCTGCACGCTCCGTCGAAACCAGTTCTGAGTGCCGCGAAAACACCGAGCGATGAAGGGCCACTCCAGTAACAGTGTCATGCAGTATGTCGCAGCCACCATTCCCCAGAACCACATCCATTCGTTGGTCAGATCCATCGGCAATGCGTCTACTACCGTTTCTTGAATGAATAACACACCCAGCCATGCGGAGGCGTAATTCGCGACAACCATGGTGGCAATACACTTTCTCTCTGGTAGCGAAAATAGCCATGCAAGCAGGACACCTTCGCAAACGCCGATGATGGCATTCCCGAAGAGCAGATGCAGAGAAGTAGTCCACATCAGCGGCGTCCCTCCATTTGCCCAAGCATGTAGAGGGAACGCAACAATGCCGAACAGAACGAGGAAAAGCAATGGGCGGGATTTAAAGCCAAACGAATTGCTTACCCTCAACCGCCGGAAGAAGATGTCCGTAGCCATACCTTTATTGCTCGACATTGGCCTTTTCGATGACCGGCACCGGACCTCTTCCTTTCCAGAGTAAACCTACTCGCCGACGCACCGGATCAAACGCACAAATCTGGTCCCAGCCAAGCTGGAAAAGGACCTTGTCCGAGGGGAGGTGGACGACGTTCCGGACATACCACATTCCAAAGGGGGTTTCGTATGAGAACCACAGCGACTCACCCGTCGTCTCATTCGAAGCCTCTAGACCCTCTACAGCCCAGAACCCAGCCCAAAACTTCCAATGGCTGTTCGTCGCACTCCCAAGTCTTTGAGCCCTCCCGAAGTTGAGCCATGTCGTCCCCTCATTCAGCGGTGTGCCAGTGCGGCTGCTGCGCAGCTCTGGTGCCGCCTCAACCATCATATTCGTCAGCACATCCACGGAATGAGCACCATACCACTCGGTCTCAAGACTCGCCACCAAATCCCAGCGGTTCGAGTCCGTTGTGTTCGGCCGGATGAAGAGTCGGTCGTAGCGGTCTGTCGAGTTCAGCTCAAAAATCTTCTGCTCGCTTCCACCCGTCAACTGCCGTTTGTAAACGTCGCCGTCCGCCGGGGAGATGTAATAGACGTGCACGGATTCGGGCAGCGCCAGGTCGGCTGGCGCGACGACGTCCATCTTTGTGTAAAGGGAAGTGCCGCTGGCTAGCCAATACCAGCCGAACAAAAGGACATAAGACGCGCTTTGGACCACGAGTGAGGCCCGCACGCTCCGTCGAAACCAGTCCTGAGTGCCGCGAAAACGCTGGGCGATGAAAAGCCACTCCAGTAACAGTGTCACACAGTATGTCACCACCACCATTACCCAGAACCACATCCATCCGTTGTTCAGATCCATCGGCAATGCGTCTACTATCGCGCCTCGGATGAATAACCCACCCAGCCATGCGGAGGCGTAATTCGCAACAATCATGGCAATAACACATTTGACCTTTGGCAGCGAAAATAGCCATGCAAGCAGGAGACCTTCGCCAATGCCGATGAGGGCATTCCCGAAGACCAGATGTAGCATCCCAGCCCAAATCAGTGGCGTCCCTGCATTTGCACAAGCATGCTGAGGGAACGCAACAATGCCGAACAGAACGAGGAAAAGCAATAGGCGGGATTTAAAACCGAAACGCATAGCGGCTGTTCGCTCCACCCGATTGTTGAACAAAGCCGCTGCGCTGCGAGGACCTTCGCGCCCGACTTTGCTCATCCAAACCACCAACGAATTCATAGAGCTAATATATTAAGATCCCGGTGTATGCACAACACAAAATTCCTTCCCCATCCTATCCCATAAACCCTCTCATTCCTCTTTCCCTTTTCGGTGCGCATATTTTTGAGGCAATGCGATACACGACAATAATTCTATTCAGGCTTGCCATTTTATCCTTCTATCGGCACAATAGACCCGTGCAAACGAGCAATTGAAAATGAATTTTATGAACAAAAAAATAATCGCTTTAACAAGCGCTATCGTGCTGAGCCTTGTTTGCTCAGCTTCGGCTGCCGAGAAAATCAACACCCTCATCATTTCCGGTGATGACGTCGGCGCTCACCCCTGGCGCATAACCCAGGAGGAATATCGCAATATGTTGCTGGATACTGGCAAATTCGATGTCCGTATCTCCGAAGATATGAACATCCTGGAGTCCTCCAAGGCACTCGCCAAGTATGACCTCATCTTTTTTGTCCGCTCCAACGTCTCCAACGAACCCCTTTCAGATCAGGCGAAAGCCAATCTGGAATATTTCGTGAGCAACGGCAAGGGACTTGTGATCAATCACATGGCCAGCGGCTCATTCCCCGAGTGGCTCGAGTTCAAAAAAATGTGCGGCATTTACTGGAGCCCCAAAGATGGCTCCGGTCATGCTCCCGGAACGTACGTCTTTGACGTAACTGTTCGCAATCAGGACCACCCCATTACCAAGGGTATGGAAACCTTCCAGGCCGATGACGAGCTCTATTCCGCTCTGGTCGTAACTCCGGGTGTCAATTTCGATGTTCTGGTCACCGGCAAAACCACCTTCAAAGGACGCGAAGGCCTTGATGAACCCCTGGCCGTCACCCTCGATTACGGCAAAGGCAGAGTCTTCCATCAGTTCTTCGGGCACGATAAAAAGGCCCTCGAACGCGAAGGCGTGATTAAGCTGATTCAGCGCGGCAGCGAATGGGCCGCGACCGGCTCCGTTAAATAATTGCCCACTGCGGCTATTTAAAAAAAGGACGTACTGCGAAGTACGTCTTTTTCTTTTGCCCGCTCAGGCTTAACCGCATAAATGCTCAAGGAGCACCTTTACTCCAATCCCGCAGAGCACCAATCCTCCCAGGGCCGTCATCCATCGACCCGAGCTCTTCCCCAGATACTTTCCAAATCGCATCCCCACGTAAGAAAGAAGAGCGGTTACCACTCCCATCAGCACGCTTGGCGTCCAGATATCCACTTTGAGCAGGTTCAAACTGAAGCCCACCGCAAGAGCGTCCAGACTGGTCGCCAGACTCAGCAGGATCAGCTGCCCTTTACGGGAGGGATCCCGCACACTGAGCTCGCTCTCCCCACGATACCCAGAGTAAACCATCTTGCCTCCGATCCAGAAGAGCAGAACAAAGGCGATCCAGTGATCAAAAAACTGCACATATCCGGCAACCTTGGAGCCGAGGAACCACCCCAGAACCGGCATGAGAAATTGAAATAAACCAAAATGAAAACTGATCCGAAAAGTCGGTGCAAAACCTACATTGTGCGGGCTGGCACCCACCACGATCGCGACGGCGAAGGCATCCATTGCCACGCCCAGCGCGAGCGCTATCATCTCCAGGAGGCTCATTTGGCTGTATTGCTGTTCTTAAAGCCCCTCACAAAGATAAAACAGAGGCAGGGCTCTCACTCTTTGTTTCAAAAGATGATCAATCCCTGCCTTCGCAAAACATTCTCTTTCGATAGTTCTTACCGTCCTATTCGCCCCGTTTCAGGAGGTTGAATAAATCCCCTTCCGTGGAGAGCAGAAGCGTATCCCTGTTGGTAATGGTCTGCTGATACATCTCCAGCTTCTTGGTCAGGATATAAAGATTTCGCGACTCATCATCCGCATCGTAAGCTTCACTGTAAACCCGAGCCGCAATCGCATCCGCATCGCCTTCAATCTTCTGCTTCTCACGGTATGCCTCGCTCATGATTTCTTTAAGATCGCGCTCCTTTTCTCCGGTAATGCGCTGCAATTCTCCCTGACCCTCGGAGCGAAGTTTTTCCGCAATTCGTTGGCGCTCGCTCGACATACGCAGCATCGTTTTCGCCTCCGTCTCGGGCTCCAGGTTAATCAGTTTGACCTGCGCGTCGATGAGCTCAATACCCCAGCCGCTCGTGCGCTCTTTAGCCCGCGCCAATATGTTTTGAGTGATGAGCTCTCTGCCCAGCCGGAAATCCAGAAGATTGCTGTCGCTGCCGTAAGCGTCGTCATCCACGTCGGCGACACGCTGCTCCGAACGCACGACGTCAATCAGCCGATGTTGGGCGATCTCCGTGCGGATCGCTCCGTCGATACCGTCGTCCAGACGCGTCCGGGCTCCCTGTTCATCCCGGATTCTTTCATAGAATAAAACCGGGTCCGTGATTCTCCAGCGGGCATAAGCACCCACCACGATGTAACGCTTTTCGACATCCTGCATCTGGCTGGGGCTGCTCTCCCACTCCAGAATACGCTTTTCAAAACGATGCACCACATCCACGAAAGGAATCTTGAAATAGAGCCCCGGATCCGTCTTCGCCTTGCCGACCACCTTTCCGAAACGCGTCGTAAAGGCCTGCTCCCATTCATTCACGACAAATGCACCCTGAATCAGAGTAAGTGCCCCCAAAATCGCCAAAACTGCAAGTAATTTGATCTTCATGATAATTTTCTCTCTTCTTCTGTTTTTGTGACCTTCTTTAGCCGCTACCTACTTGGCCGCAACCTCCTTGCCTGTTATTCCGCTCGGGTTCATCATCGGGATCAAATTGGGAACAGAGGGGTCCACGATGATCTTGGTGCCCGCCTGAGATAAAATCTTTTCCATCGATTCCAGATAGAGACGCGTCCGGGTCACAGCCGGCGCCTGCTTGTATTCAGCCAGAAGCGCATTGAATTTCGCCACGTCTCCATACGCGCGGTTGGTCCTTTCTGCCGCATATCCACCGGCCTGACTGATCATTCCCTGCGCCTGACCTTTGGCCTCGGGGATCACTTTGTTGTATTCGCGCTGGGCCTGGTTGATCAGGCTCTCTCGCTCCTGCTGCGCCTGGTTCACCTCTTTAAATGCGAACTGCACATTCTCCGGCGGGGCCACATCCTGAAGGATGACCTGATCCACCGTGAGTCCCAAACCGTAATTCTTGCACAATGTCTGAAGTTCCTGCTTGGCCAGGACTTCGATCTCAGAGCGCCCGGTCGTAACCACTTCGCTCATCGTCCGATCTCCCACCAGCTTGCGCATCACTGCGATATTGGCATCCCGGAAAGTCTCCATTGGATCCCGTGTCTGGAATAAACACTGGCGGATATCGCTCACATGGCTCTGGGCGACCCACTCCACTTCCACCAGGTTCAGATCCCCGGTCAGCATGAGCGATTCATCCCGGATCGTCTTCTCGTTGTAGCCGCCATATCTGCGCTTGCTGCTCAAGAAGCTCGATACGAGCTTCGGCGCTTCAGCGCGTAAATCCCTCACGTTATAAGTGCTGCCGCCCCCTTCATTGACGCCCCCCGTACGAAAACCGAACTCTTCTTTGAGCTGGCGTTTCACCGGGAATTTATAAACCGCTTGTATCCCGAAAGGCCATTTGAAATGCGCCCCCGGGCCTACCGTGGTTGTGTGCTTTCCGAAAGTCAGCACAATCCCTTCTTCTTCAGGCCCCACCGTATAAAAGCTGCTGTATAGAGCCAGAACCGGCAGCAGGATCAACACCCCGACAATGATGAAACGCCGAAAGGCCATAAATTGCTGCCAGGGACCATTTACGTCGAACACGGGAGGACGATTCCCGGAGCCAAAACTTTTGAAATGAACACTCATTCTTCTCTTCCTTTTCTCTTCCTTAGATGAAAACAGTTAACAATGTGCAGCCGAAACTGCCCTTACGATGGTAGAGAAGGTAAAGAGGAGAGTCAAAATAAAATTTACTCAAAAAGTGTTTGCATTTCAGCCCTCTTCAAAGAATTCTCATTTCATGTGCTCAGAAAAATCTGATTTAATCATCCTGAGTTGGGAAGAGTTCCGCGAGGCCCTCAGCCGCCTGAGCGATCAATTGCGTTCCAGGCGCTTCTCCTGTATCTACGGCGTTCCCAGGGGTGGATTGGTTCTCGCCGTCGCTCTCTCTCATCACCTCGATATCCCCCTTTCGCTCTCTCCCGCTCCCGATATGCTCTGGTGTGACGACATCGTCGATACCGGCACCACTTACCTTCAGGCTCTCAAAGAATACCCCCGGGCAACCTTCTGCGTTTGGGTCGCCAAGAACTACAATTCCCAAGTGATTCACGCCCTGGACCTCTCTCTCAAAAAAGAGTGGGTCCTCTTCCCCTGGGAGTCCCCTGAACTCATCCTCCAGGAGCGCAAACGGTACCTGGAGCGGATCGGGAAATATCCGATTTTGTAAGCCTTTCCCTTCCCCTCTCTTTCGAAAAGTCAAAGAGGCCGTGCCGGATGGATTTATCTTGAGAAATTCCCCTTCTTAAGGCATCTTCAAGGCATGTCAGGGAATGATATTTCTCCTCAGCCAACCCCCTCCGGCAGTGAACGGGTCAATCTACGCCGCCCGGATATCATGGTGGATGTTCAGTCTCAAGTTGAATCCCACTATCGCAGCCAGTTAGTCCAGAAAATCCGCGCCGCGGGCTCCGTCATCTATGCGCCGGGGCTGACCATTCGCCTGGCCAAAGAGTTCGGCTTTTGCTACGGCGTCGAGAGGGCCATCAATCTCGCCTATGCCTCCCGTAAAGTCTACCCCGACCAACCCATTTACATCCTGGGCGAAATCATCCACAACCCCGACGTGAATGATCACCTCCGCGAAATGGGAATCCGCTTCCTCTCAGGCAAGGAAAAAACGGCCGATATCAAAGACCTCAAGGCCGGCGATATTGTCATTATCCCCGCTTTTGGGACCCAGCTCGCCACCATGGATATCCTCAAGGCCAAGGGCTGCCGCTTCGTCGATACCACCTGCGGCGACGTGATGAGCGTCTGGAAACGCGTCCGCCAGTATGCCAATGAGAATTTTACCAGCCTCATCCATGGCAAGGCCTGGCACGAGGAAACACTGGCCACCAGCTCCCGGGCCACCGCTCACGGCACCGGCCACTATCTGGTCGTTTTCACCTTGGATGATACCGATTTCATCTGCAATTACATCCTCAATGGCGGCGATAAAAAAGCATTCCTCGAGAAATTCAAAGGTGCCAGCTCTCCCGATTTCGACCCGGATATTCACCTGGAGGCAATCGGTGTCGCCAATCAGACGACCATGCTCCGCAATGAAACCGAAGAGTTTCAGCGCAAACTCAGAAACGCCATGGTCCAGAAATATGGCGAGGAAAATATCGAAAAGCATTTCAAACGCTATGACACCATCTGCGGCGCCACCCAGGAGCGTCAGAATGCCCTCCGCTCTCTCCTCAAGGAGCCTATGGACCTGCTCCTGGTCCTGGGCGGATACAACTCCTCCAACACCTCCCACCTGGCCGAAATGGGTGAAGCCGTCTTGCCCACCTATTTCATCAAAGGTGCCGAGGAAATTATCTCTGAGGACCTGATTCGCCACTACGATTTCCATCTCAAGTCCGATATTGAAACCTCTCCGTGGCTCCCGACCGATAAAGAAGCCGTTACGATTGGGATCACCGCCGGAGCCTCCTGCCCCAATAACATTATCGAAAACACGATTCATCGCCTGGCCGAACTCAAAAACCTGAAAATCGAAGACTTTATTCACTAATATACGTTTTAGTCTTTCATGTCTGACCGTCTCATATCTGGCGTACTCTCTTCTCCGGACGCAACTCTGGATGCCACCTTGCGTCCTTCTCTTTTCAGTGAGTTTACCGGCCAAAGCAAAGTGCGCGAACGCCTGGAGATCGCTTTGGAAGCTGCCCTGCAGCGCTCCGAGCCTCTGGACCACGTCCTGCTCTCCGGGCCTCCGGGCCTGGGCAAAACCACCATCGCCAACATCATCGCCAAATCCATGGGCGGTAACCTCAAGTGCACCAGCGGTCCCACTATCGAAAAAGCGGGTGACCTGGCCGGCCTCCTCACCAACCTGGAAGCCGGCGATATCCTCTTCATTGATGAAATCCATCGCCTTCAGCGGACTATTGAGGAATACCTCTACCCGGCAATGGAAGATTTCAAACTCGATATCATTATTGATCAGGGGCCCAATGCACGCTCCGTCAGGCTGAACCTTCCCCGTTTTACCCTGATCGGTGCCACCACCCGCTCCGGTCTCCTCACTTCCCCGCTCCTCACGCGGTTCCCGATCAAGGAGCGCTTGGATTACTACACGGGCGAGGATTTGCAGAAAATTGTCCACCGCTCCGGCTCCATCCTCAATGTCCAGATCACTGAAGAGGGCGCTCTGGAAGTCGCACGCCGCAGCCGAGGCACTCCCCGCATCGCCAATAACCTCCTTCGCCGCGTTCGCGATTATGCCCAGGTCAAGGGCGATGGCGTCATCTCCGCCCAGCTCGCCGATAAAGCCCTGGCCATGCTCGATATCGATAATGATGGACTTGATGAAATGGATAAACGAATCCTGGAAACCATCATCGTCAAGTTCGGCGGCGGCCCCGTCGGCATCTCTTCTCTGGCAGTCGCCGTGGGCGAAGAAAAAGATACTTTGGAAGAAGTCTACGAGCCCTACCTCATCATGAACGGATACCTGAACCGCACTCCCCAGGGCCGCGTCGTCACACCCCTGAGCTACAAAAAAATCGGCCTCAATCCCTCTTCCTTAAACCATCAGGGCCGGCTTTTCTAATCCCTATTCATGAGAGAACGAATTCAAGATTGGGTCGAGTCACTGGAAATTTACGTTCTGGACGTCATGACCCTGCGCCGGACCGATGCAAAGGCCACGACCGTCAGGGGCATCCTCTATTGCTTATCCGTTCTCTTCGAGGGAATC
>Ga0265294_10000361_pt1 | contig 60402 bp, 69 predicted proteins | sample MunlanPumphouse3_FD_192504 | JGI IMG/M metagenome (GOLD analysis project Ga0265294, IMG submission 192504) | Groundwater microbial communities from a municipal landfill in Southern Ontario, Canada - Pumphouse #3 | ecosystem: Environmental > Aquatic > Deep subsurface > Groundwater | place... | reverse complement strand
TGGTATCGCCATCGGGCTGGATGACTTCCTGGAGATAGTTCAGGTGCACGGCGATGTAGTCCGCGTCAATGAGGTCGCGGGCCTGCCCGACCATCTCGGGGGTAAAACGGTCCTTACTGTGCTGCGAGACCAGTTGCGGGGCGCCGATGTTGCCGATGACCAGCGGGACGTCGTAATCCCGGATTACCCGGTAACTCTCGGGGCTGACGCCGGTGACGCCGGCGCGCTCGCTCCCGATGCCCAGACCGATCTGCAGGTCGGCACAGGCTTCCGCCAGGTTGCGGTTGATCTTCTCGGCGCCCGGAAAACCGCCGGTTATGGCGGTGACGATGAACGGGAACGAGAGTTTTTTGCCCAGAACATCGCTCTTCAGGTCGATGTCGTCCATATTGAGCTCAGGCAGAGCATTGTGGACCAAGCGGACGTCGTCCCAATAACAGTGGTCCGGGACGATGCGTTCTTTCAGGCAGATTTCGACGTGTTCGGCTTTACGCTGTCCTATAGGCATTCACTCCAGGCCCCCTTTGGCTGTGGTGCAGGTAACGACCTCGCCTTTTAATAATGAGTACAGGCGGTTAGGCACAGTCCCGTTAACCAAGACGCATTCCCGGTGTCCATTGGTCATGCGGAGCATTGCCGCCATTTTGGACCGGATGCCGCCGGTTACGTCGGCGACGGTGGTCTCAGCTGGGATTTCCGCCAGTTTTGCGGCGGTGACCTCACCGATTAATCTGGTCTTCCGGTCAGTCTTAGGGTCGCGGTCGTACAGGCCGTCTATGTCTGAAACAAAAACAACCAGCGACGGATCGAACATCCGGCAGAGGACCTCGATGAGCTGATCGCCGGAGACGATAGCTACTCCCTGAGTCCGGTCAGCGGTAACGTCGCCAAACATGACCGGCATGAGCCCGAGATTTACCAGGGCCCGCAGGGTCTCCTCATCTTTTATGACAATCTTCCCGTGTTCGGTAACGTAACAGGAACCCGGCGGTACGGAGACCGCCGGCAGATTCTTGGCCAGCAGTTCCTCGACTATCATGCTACTCAGTTCGCGGACGTCGCACATCACGCGCGCGGCGGCGGGGACCTGCACGGCCGGATCGGTTAAACCGTTCTGCAATGCGTACTTCTTGGCGACGATGTGCCCGAACGAACCGGCACCGTGAACAATGATTACCTGCTGTCCCGCACGGGCAATCTCATCCGCCAACCGTGCGACAGTGTCCTGCCGGAAAGTGCGGTAGATGGCCTTATCGGTGATGACGCTGCCGCCCAGTTTGATCAGAATCATTGTTCCGACCATGGCGAAAGATTATCTTAATCGTTCTTATCGCGGGCGTGACAATAGGAGCACGATACCGGCTGTTTGACGATGAATAGGAAACGTCATTGTCCGTTCCGGTCTTCTTGTCCTCTGATTTACGTAAGTCGCGGAGATTAAGGCGATTTTGAACGAACACAGTTTGGAAATCTGATAAGCAAAAGCGATGACGAACAGAGGACATTGTTCTATGCTGTCGGCAGTTGTCTCGATGTTGGTGTTTTCAAATGTTATCCACTACTTTTTCTGATGATGCTGTTGACCGAAAGGTCGCCCTCGAACAGTTCTTTTATTTCGGGATTAGATTGAAATCTATCGAAAGATGAGGAGAAATCGGAAACTGAGCGGTTTTTCGACGGCATACGATTTGCCGTCTGTCTTGTGCATTTAACGATCCGACGTTCTTTCTTTCCCGGATTGAGGAATTGGCTCAGTTGATTGAGGGTTTTTTGTAAGTTACGGCCCTTCTCCCTCACGGTGTCTGACCGGTCGTATCGTATTTGTGTATCGTTGCAACTTTTAGGTACCATTATTTGAATCAGTACAAAAATCAGCATAATTCGGTTAACTAAACGCGGCGGATTCAAACCAAAGACAGGAGTGTACATTCAAAAGTGCGAAAGCATGCCGAATCAGCCGAAAACATCGTACCATACAAAATGGCACGACCCGAACGGTAAAAGTTAAGAAGTGGTTGACAGCGCGCCTGCTTTCCCGTACGCTTGCGCAATACAGTACACGACAGGTACGTTAGCGGGCTTAACTTCCGGGTTCGAGATGGGACCGGGTGAACCCCGCTGCTGTGGCCGTCAGACCAATTCCTGCGATAGCTTTGTCGTATAAATAGTTTGCTTAGCTGGGGTTCTTGGCCTCGACCACGCCGCTGTCGATTACCTCATTCCACAGTTTCAGGGTTGTCTGGGCCTCATCCTCATCCATGATTTCGATGGCGAAACCGGCGTGAACCACGGCCCACTCACCGACATGCGCGTCTACCATGGAGACGTTCGCAGTCCTGATGACGCCGCCGAAGTCGATTTCGCCTTCGTCGCCGTCAATCTTCACGATCTTTCCCGGAATTGCTAGGCACATTTTACTCACCTGACATAATCTTCACGATTGCTTCGGCCGGCTGTCCGTCGCAGGCGGTCAGCGCCTTGACGGCTTTGTCACGGTCGCACTTGGTCTGTGACATCACCAGTTCGATGTCTTCGGCGGGGAATGAAGCTTCGACCGCTGTCTCAACGCCGACCGACCCGGCCGGCAACACCTGCTCGGTGCCAGTGACCTGATAGCTCTTACTGCCCTTCATTTCGATGCAGAGGACCTCCGGGTTCGTAATCAGGATATCCTGTGTCTTGGTCCGGATGATGACCTCGGTGACATCGGCAATCTGCGTCTGCTGGATGCCCATCGAACGCATTGTACGCTGCATCTGACGGGGGTTAACCCCCCTCATTCCGCCTGCCATAATAGGTCACCCTAAAGTCATCATCCTTATTAAGGGTATTATGCTGACATAAACGGTATAGCTGTGCTCCAGTTTGGCGGCGTCATAAGTATGATGCCTGCATGTGCAGGCCGTATCGATCATAGGCCGCTTGTTCATGGGCGGATAGATCGGCACCGGCGGTAAGCCAAAGACCGAGAACGACTATACAGAAGACGAAAAGCCATGAGCGCCGCCGAGGATTTTTTTGCCGACCCGACCGACCGGGACCTGTTCAACCGTCTGTATACGGCAGTCCGGCAGGCATGTCCGGATACAATGGCCGGAATACAGTCGACGATGGTCGTGTTGAAAGTGAACGACCGTCCCTATGCCTACGTATGGCGGCCCGGGCCCATGCGAATTCCGGGCAGGCCGGCACATTACCTGGCAGTCTCGTTCGGACTGAACCGCCAACTGGAAGGCCCACGGCTGACCGAGGTCACCCAGTCCTACTCGGGCAGGTGGATGTATCACGTGGCCGTGAGCAAACCGGCCGACATCGACCAGGAACTGATCGGCTGGCTCATGGCTGCAAGGGATTGGAAGGTCCGCTGATCAGAGCACTTTTTTCACAGCTTCAAGCAGAGCGTTCAGGACCGCTTGGCCTTTCGTTGCGTCGGGTACGCCACCCTGCGCGAAGTCGGGTTTGCCGCCGCCCCGGCCGTCAAACTGCTTCAGCACATCGCCGAGGACAGTCCTGCAGTTGACCCTGGGCGTGCCGGAGACCAGCATCACTGCGAGGGTCTCGCCGGTCGAAACAAAGACGGCTACGCCGCCCTGACTTCTGTATTCCTCGGCCGCGTCAGTCAGGGTCTTCCGGTCGGCATCGGCGAACAGTCCGCTGTAGACGGCAGTGCCGTCAATGGCCGTCGGTCTGAGCTCTTCGATCCGCTGTCTGGTGACTGTCTTCTTGGCGTCGTTCGCGACCTTCAGCTCGTGCTGGAGGTTAGCTACGGTCTTGATAAGATCTTCTGGTTTGCTGCCGGTCTCGTCGATTACCTGCAGGCAGGTGTTGGCGAGCGCCATGGCTGCGTCGGCGGCAGCGGGACCGACCTTGAAGTGGATAGCAACGCCGTCCTTGCCGGCCGAGATTTTCCGGTCCACGAAAAGCTGTTCGAGCTCGGAGGTTTCCATCACATGGATGCCGCTGCAGGCTGAGTAGTCGATGTCGCCGATGGCGACGACGGTAATCTCTTCGTCTTCGGGGATGCGGTCGAGCTTGATACGGACCTTAGCGAGGTCCGGGTCGTCCCGGCTCATGACTGCCTTGGTCACGGACAGGTTGTCCCGGATGGCCTGGTTGGCAAACTGCAGCGCCGCCTTGATCTTGTCCCACGGCACATCGTGGTTTACGATGACGTACTTGTCTTCGGGAGAGATGTAAATCTTGGTAATGGCCAGGTCCGGGTCCTGTTTCCGCAGGGAGCAGAACAGCAGGTGCTCACCGGTGTGCCCCATCATCAGGTCCAGCCGCCGGTCCCAGTCGATGCTGCACCAGACGTGGTCGCCGGCCTTGAAATTGTTATTCGGTACCTTATGTACGATCTCCTTGCCCTCGTAGCGGACCTCGGTGACCCGCTGTCCCTGGATAGTGCCGGTATCGCACACCTGTCCGCCTCCGCCGGGATAGAACGCTGTGTTGGTAAGTACGACCTGGTCGTCTTTGACGGAGACCACGTCCGCTTCGAACTCCGAAAGATATCCGTCGCGTCTGAAGACCTCTTCTGTCATTCGTCCGCCTCTGATGGTTACCGCAAAGCGACCTAATGTAATAAGTATGCCCTACTCGATTCCCAACCCGGAAGGAATCGGAATGGGCGACCTATCAGAATTTGACGAACTAGACCGGCGCATCATCGAGATGATGTGCAAGTCCAGCCAGGGTTCCTACAGACAGCTGGCGAAACAGCTGGGTGTCCATCCGACCACCCTGATCCAGCGGGTCAAGGTCCTGGAGAGCAAGGGTGTGATCCGCGGTTACCGGGCCAAGATCGATTACGTCGCCATGGGTTACGATTACATGGGCATCGTCCAGGTATTCTCGGACGACGTCGTGAACGTCGAGCAGGAACTGAAAGGCATTCCCGAAGTGGTGGCTGTCTTCGACGTTACCGGTGAGGCGGACTGCACGGCCCTGGTTTGCTGTCTCGACCGGGACGAGTTCTCCCGGGTAGTCAAATTGATCAACAGCACCAAAGGTGTTCTGAAGACCAATACATCGATCATCCTCAACATCGTGAAGTCATCCAACGACTTCGTGCCTCCGTTGCTGCCGCCGACCGTCTGAACGCGGATTCCGACGGCGGTTTTTCATTAAAATTCGCAGCCGGGGAACGGGAATCCGCCCCGATCGGCACTGACCTGTACAGAAAGTTCGAGCCCGTTCCGGCCGCCGGTCATTTCCGCCGGGCTGAAGTTTCTTGGCTTCTCATATAACACTTTTATAGGGTACCTTCATTAGAGGCCATATTCAGAGGCATCTCAATGAGAAGAACGAACACGTGCGGCGAGCTCCGGGCCGCCGACATCGGCAAACAGGTCTGCTTGGAAGGCTGGGTCAGGTTCTCGCGGGACCACGGCGGGGTCGCCTTCATTGACCTGGCCGACCGCTACGGGATCACCCAAATCGTCTTCGATCCGGCCGATGTGCCTGAGGCCGACCGGGCGCGGATCGCAGCCGTAATGGACACATTCTCCCGGGAGTCCTGCGTACTGATAGAGGGCAAGGTCCGTGCCCGGGTCGAGGGCACCGCTGTCGAGTCGAACCCGACCGGCGAGATCGAGATTCTCATCACCCATGCCGAACTGCTCAGCAAGTCTAAGGTTCCGCCGTTCGAGATCGGCGACCAGAAAGAGGGCGTGCTTCCCGACGAAGATACCCGGATGAAATACCGGTATCTCGACCTGCGGCGGACCGATATGATCAGGACCATGGAGTTCAGAAGCAGATTCCTGCATCTGTGCCGGGTTTACCTGGAGGACCAGAAGTTCCTGGAGATCGAGACCCCGATGCTGGGCAAGTCCACCTCCGAGGGTGCCCGTGAGTACGTCGTGCCGTCCCGGGTGCACCCAGGTAAATTCTATGTCCTCGACCAGTCCCCGCAGTTGTTCAAGCAGATGCTGATGGTCGGGAGCATGGACCGCTACTTCCAGGTGGCCCGCTGTTTCCGCGACGAAGACTCCCGGAAGGACCGGCAACCCGAGTTCACCCAGCTGGACATGGAGATGTCCTTCGTGGACATGAAGGATATCCAGGATGTCATCGAGAACATGCTGGCCTATGCGTGGAAAGGGCTGTACGGCACGGAACTGAAAACGCCGTTCATCCATGTTCCCTATAAGACCGCCATGGAGAAGTACGGCTCTGACAAGCCCGACCTGCGGTACGACCTGACATTCACCACTTTAACGGACGTCATGAAGGACGTGCCATACAAGATCTTTCAGAATATCCTAGCCAACCATGGCATCGTGGCGGCTCTGAATCTCAAAAAGTCGTTTGCCGGCGAGAAGGTCGGCCGGAACGATGTCGACCGGTACATCTCATATGCCAAGCACAAATGCAAGCTCGGCGGCCTGACCTGGATGCGGATGGAGAACGGGGTGCTTACCTCGAATATCACAAAGTATTTCACTCCGGAAATTCTGGAAAACGTCAAGAAGGCGACCGGTGCGGAGGAGGGCGACCTGCTCTTTCTTATCGCCGGTCCGTGGCAGGCCACTTACACTGGCGGAGGGCTGCTCCGGAAGAAGATTGCGGCCGACCTCAGTCTGGTCCCTAAGGGCGTGCACCAGTTCCTGTGGATGGACGAGTGCCCCATGTTTGCCATCGACCCGGTCTCCGGCAAGTACGACTCGTTCCACCACCCGTTCGTGCTGCCCCAGGGCGACATCGACGATCCAGACTGCGGCGGTGCCTGCTTCGACCTTTGTTTGGACGGCAACGAGCTCGCTTCGGGCTCGCTCCGTATCCACAACGCGGAGCTGCAGGACGCGGTCTTCCGGAAGCTTGGTCTGTCCGAGGAGAAGATCCAGAAAGAGTTCGGCTTCTTCCTGAATGCCCTCAGTTACGGCGCGCCGCCCCACGGCGGTATTGCCATCGGCGTTGACCGGCTCATAGCCATTTTGCTCGGTAAGTCCACTATCCGGGAGGTTATCGCCTTCCCGAAGAACAAGGCGGCCGTGTCCCTGACGGACGGCTCGCCCGAGACCATCAGCGAAGAGCAGCTTAAAGAACTGCAGATTGTCTCGATGGCGGGTATGGGCGGCGTGAGCCAGGCGGATATTGATATGTTTGCCAAGGATGCTGAGAAAGAAGACGACGAAGAGCTGTAAGGTCGTTGCCGGCCGACAGGAGTAAAATCCTGTGGGCCGGTTTTTTTAATTCGATAAAAAGTTTCAGAGCCGTTTCCGAATGGCGCCGTTCACGGACGCCACAACTTCGGCGGAACTGTAACTGCCGCCGGTCTGCGTCATGATGTAGCCGATGACGCGGTTCGCGGCTCTGACGTTCTTTTTGCAGTCCGCCAGGATCTCGGGGTGTTCATCTAGGTATTTGCCGATAAGTGTGTCCAGGTCCGCCGAGGCGGCCTGAGTGGCAGCTGCGCTCTGGCCGGTCATGTAGGACTTCAGTTCGAGCGTGCACTCGGTGTCAGTGATCTTGCCGGCATGCAGTTTCTTAACGGCGTCGATGATCCCGGCGGTCGGAATCTGCCGGGCGGCGAAAGCCTTCCAGTTGGCAGTGACCGTGCTGGTGCTCCAGGTGAGCGCCGTCGGGATGTCAGTGGCCTGCGCCAGCTCTTCGAACAGGGCTGCCAGGTCCGTCGAGGTAGCCACCAGCTGTTTGGCCTTGGCCTCATCTATGCTGTACTGCTTTGCCAGACGAAGGGTCATGTTCAGCGGGCTCTCCTTGATCTTGATGTTCTCGGCGAACTTGCCGACGTGGAAGATACCCAGGTCCGGCTCGTCGATGTAGCCGTAGTCCGATTCCATCTCCTTCTTCCGGACGGAATAGGTGACGCCGCGGGTCTCGTCGAATGCCCGGGTCTCCCGGTCGATCTTGCCGCCCGCCTTCAGGACCTTGACCTGCCTGACCATCTCATAGGTCAATGCCCGCTCAGCGTTCTTCAGGCCGGTGACGTTTTTGACCTCGCACCGTTCCTTGCCGACGGAGATGTTGCAGTCGCAACGGATGCTGCGCTCGCCACTCTCCGGCAGGTCGATGGTATGTTTGATGTCCGTTACGAGCTGGGTAAGGAACTCCCGTGCCTCGGCAGGGGTGGCCAGATCTGGTTCGGTGACGATCTCCGCCAGAGGGATCCCGGAGCGGTTGTAGTCGACCAACGAGGACATGTCGGCGGTCCGTTTGGTCTTGCCGGGGTCCTCCTCCAGGTGAATCCGGGTGATGCGGATCGGCTTCCTGCCGTTCAGATAGTAGACGCCTTTGATGCCGATCGGGTGATCGTACTGCGTGATCTGCACGCTCTTGCTCATGTCCGGATAGAAGTAGGTCTTCCGCGAAAACCAAGTGGTGTCGGCGATAGTGCAGTTAAGCATCTTCGCGAGCATGATGCCGTAGACCAGCACCTGGCGGTTCAGCACCGGCCGGGAACCGGGCATGCCGAGGCAGGTCGGGCAGACGTGGGTGTTAGGTGCGGGAGCGTCCGTGGTCGGGCAGGGGCAGAACATCTTTGATTTCGTCGGGAGCTGCACGTGCACTTCCAATCCGATCTTCATGCTTTCACTTCCGGTACCCGTACGTTGAAAATCTTGTTCCACTCGGCGGCCATGGTCACGAGCTTGTCCTCCTGCCAGTGGTCGGTCACAAACTGCATGCCGACTGGCAGGCCGGCGGCATTGTAGCCGCATGGGCAGTTCAGATGGGGCGTGCCTGCCAGATTCGGCGGGACAGTAAGGAAGTCAGTCTTATAGGTCTCGACGGCCGACATCTGCGAGATGTCGGCAAACTTCGGGGAGACGAACGGCATGGTCGGGGTCAGGACCGCGTCATGACCGGCAAATATCCGCTTGTAGGCGTCAATGACATCCATGCGGACCTGCAGCGCCTTGGCGTAGTAGCGGTCGCGGAACCCCTCCATCCGAGTGTAGGTACCCAGTAAGATCCGCCGTTTGGCCTCGTCGCCGAAGTAATCCGTCCGGAAGGATGAGAAGTAAGCGTCGAAACCGAGGGTGTAATCGCCGTCCTGGCGGCCGTAGCGCATGCCGCAGTAGCGGGCGAGGTTGGTGGAGGCTTCGGAGGTCGCCAGGATATAGTAAGCCGGCATGGCGTAGCGCAACTCGGGCACGTCGACGTATTCCACGTCGACGTCCAGGCTCCTGAGGGTTTCCAAGCCGTTCTCGAACGCATTTTTGACATCGGTGCTGATGCCTTCGACCGCTTCCTGCGGCACGGCGACGGACCGGATCTTTGCGCCCTTCAGTTCCAGCGGAGGTTGGCAGGCAGAGGTAGGGTCGTGCGGGTCTTTGCCGGCGATGACCGGCAGGTACTGCTTCAGTTTTGCCGGGTCACGGGCCAGCAGTCCGATCTTGTCAAGTGAGTTGCCGTAGTCAATAAGTCCGTACCGGGACACCCGCCCGTAGGTGGGGACGAGCCCGTACACACCGCAGAAGCTTGCTGGGCAGCAGACCGAACCGCCGGTGGACACACCGAGTGAGACGTGGCCGTCCAGAATGGCCGCCGCGCAGGCGGAGCCGCCCGAAGAACCGCCGCAGGACCGCTCCCGGTCGAACGGGTTCTTGGGCACACCGAAGGCCGAGTTGGTCGAGAATGTACCGAACCCGAATTCGTCCATGTTTGTCTTGCCTATGAGCTTTCCGCCCGCCCGCCGCAGGTTGGCAATGGCAGTCGCGTCGAAGACCGGCCGGTAGCCTTCGAGGATGCGGGAACCGCAGCAGGTCTCGAAGTCCTTGGATGTCAGGTTGTCCTTGGCAGAGAATAGAAACACGGCGTCGCCGGGGTCGGTGTCCGCCGTAAAAGCATGGAACATCTGATAGGTGTTGTTGAGCCGCTTCAGACCGGCGAGCGTGTCGGCATCGGTCATGAGAGTTTCGGCCCCCGAATGTAGTTCTTGTAGGTCTTCATGTCCTTCAGCAGGTCTTCGGAACTGAACTCCTGCCGAGGTACATCGTCCCGCAGCACGTCGGCAATCTCAACGGGGTTAACCCCCACGCCCGTGTGATTCGGGGCCTCGTCGAGGACCCGGAAGTAATCTAAGATCTCTCTGAGGTCCCGGGAGTAACGGTCGAGTTCCGCGTCGGTCAGCGTCAGGTGGGCGGTCTTAGCCACCTTCGCTACGATGTCTCTGTCCATACTAGTCGCGCGGACAACGGGCGCGCCCATTATTATTATTTATGTATGGGCTCAGTCTCCGGCAGACTCGAGGTCGGACTGCGGTTGCTTCTCGTTGAACAGGATGAGGCCGTATAGCGTGACAGCTCCGTCCTCGAAGGCGAAGGGGATGCCGAACGTCTCCAGGTAGGCCATCATTTCCAGGCCGCAGCCGCTGACCGAGCAGACCCGCTGCTTCGGGAACCGGCAGGACGAGTCCGGGTAGGTGCATTTGATGCAGTAGTTGCAGCCGCCGTCTGCGAGGGCCATCGAATTGTAGCCGCTGTCGCGGAGCAGGCAGTTAAATGCCCGGAGCAGATTCTGATGCTCGTCGGAAAGCTTCTTCAGCCCCGCCTTGTCGTTGTGGTCGATCTCGGTGCGCTTATACAGCACGGCGGCCTTCTTATACTGTCCCAGCATCCGGCGTACGTCACCGACGCTGCCGACTCCCGGCGGGCAGCCCCAGTTGGTGTCATAGCAGCCGCAGATGTTCTGCTTGCAGAGATTCCGGCACCGTTCCACGGTTGATACGTTTGGCGCCGGCGGGGCCACCTCGCGGTAGGTATAACCCTGGGCGCCGGCGGCCATACTCATCTTGTAGGTCCACAGTTCCTTAACCATCATAATTGAAAGATGTCGTTCGGCAGATAAATGGATTGTTAAGTGTGTGGATCTTCCGTTGTCTGGCCGATACCTGTTTACTTGCCGTTTAAGGTACCTTCTGTCCCTTTAAGGGACCCTGATGGTTCTGTCTGCGGAAAGCATTTAAAGGGTTCAAGCGAATGATGCCGCCATGTCAGACGAGCAGTCCGCACCGGCCCAGCCGGAACGGAGTCCAGAGGCCGATAAAAAGTTCGCGGCCGCAATGAAGGCGATGGACCAGGGCGATTTCAAGAAGGCCCATGCCGCCTTCAAGAAGTACACGGTCGACTTCCCGCAGGACGCGGAAGGCTGGTATTATCTGGCCGAGAGCGGCAACTATGCCTCCGGCATGTTCGGTGCCAAGGTCAAGGATGACGAGATTGTCGGGGCCTACACCAAGGCTATCGAGCTTGACGACACCAAGGCCGAGTATTATCAGTCCTACGGCATGTTCTGTGTCTCGATCAACAAGTACGACGAGGCTGAGAAGGCCTACAACGAGGCCGCGCAGCTCGACGAGTCGCTGGCTGCTTCCTTGTACTCCGAGTTTGCTATCGAGTACTACAACAGCGTCATGGGCAATCACGGTGATATCCTGGCCGATCCGAAGGCCCGGGCGCCCTACGCCAAGAAGGCCCTGGAGTATATGCTCAAGGCCCTTGACATGTCGCCAGAAGAAGCTAAGTCGTTGCTCTGAAATTCTTTTCTGCCGGTCTCACGGCCGGCGGTTGTCTTTTCTCGAATTTATCGCAGGGTCGATCTGCTGCGTAAAAAACGCAGCCTTCGGGTCATCCGAAAAAATGTAACAGAATGGTAGCGAGGGGTCGATTTGAACGACCGGTCTCCGGGTTATGAGCCCGACGGGATATCCTGGCTACCCTACCTCGCTATAATCCACCCTACAACAGCGGTAGTATTAATTGTTTTGTGCCGGAGTCATGGGTCTTTCCGCGGTTCAGCCCTGCAACAGTCTGGGCGGCAACAGTTTTCAAGGCCATGCCCCGCAGGCTGTCCGCCGGCGGAGCATCTCTACTGGTCAGACCGGCGGTTATGGTTTGGGTAGTCCATTTGTTTGTGCTTTTCGGGATCAGGTCTCAGTCGATCTATCTCGTAGGAAAAGCAGGGTCGTAAGAGTCGTGGCAAGGTCTTTATCGGCAGAGTTCATAAGAGAGATTTTCAGCATTGAAATGGAGATCATCGAACGTGGAGGCAAATGGTGCATCCTGCTGACCACTTCGGCCGTTGTCTCCGACAGCAGTCTGCCGCACTGGAAGTGTTCAGTGTAGTGAACTGCTACTGTCTGGTTTTCCAACTACTTTCGGATCACCGTCGAAATATCCTTTCAGAGTCTCTTGTGACAATGCTTTGCAGATGACCTCGGCGGCATCGTTGACCTCGGGAGCGGTGGCAATACAGCCACCTCCGACCAGATAGGGAGTGATTTCGTAGTCAAAAGATGAGTAATACGTGGACATTACGCAGTATTGTGTTACAGTTCCGCCGTAAACGGCGGCATTGCACCCGTGGGACCTGATTACTTCGGCCAAGTCGGTTTTCTGGAACGAGTTCATGTAATGCTTGATCACTGTAATGTCGGAAGGGTCCGTCTTCAGTCCCTGGAAAAGTTCATCGCCGTCGGTGCCGTGATACGGGTGGCACATCTTACCGCCGATGAATTTTACAAAAATCACCGGCCTCCTGGCCTTACGAAACATTTCGGCCGTCCGGTTGATGACCGTCAGCGGTTGATCGTATTCAGCGGTTTTGTTCTGATGGTTGATCATGAACTTACGTTGGGCATCGATGATTACGAAAGCCAGATTTTTGTCATACAGGTTTGTTACCATCATTGTATAATCTCCTGGTTGCCGGCGCCGGGACGTAGGTGCTGTATTGAATGTTATTGCTGTCTGAGACTTATGTGATACGCTGAAAGCATGCGAATCCCGCCAGCCGCTGACAGAGTGAGTCCTGATAAAAGAGTAAAATCAGAAGAACTTCTTCAGGAACATCATGTCCTGAATCTTACCCTTGACCGTCAGTTTCTTGGTAATGTAGGCTTTCATGGGCCGCAGTTCGCCATCGATGAGCGCGGTCAGGTTCTCGGGGGTGGTCGTCAGGGTAATGTCGGCATTGTCGATCATCACCGATTTGAAGTCCGAAATCTGGGCATGTACCAGCTTCATCGAATAATGTTCCGAGTCGAGGTCGATATTGATTGTCTTGGTCAGGGGTTCGATCTCTTTCCGGGCCTCTTCATCCTTTTCCATTCTATGTGTGAACTTCTCGATGAGTTTCTGGATCTTGGCTTCGACGGTCATGATCTTCACCAGTCGCTGATCTTGGTGTTGTGCCGGACCGCGATGAGGTGCCGGACCGGTTCCCAGGAGCAGCGTGTATGTGGCGGGGGACTGCCGTTTTTATTAATCCATTTTTCGATAAAGGCCACGGTGACCGCGTCGCTGGGGTACCCTGATCCGATAGGGCATTTGAATTCCTTCCGCAGGTCGTCCAGCATCCGGTCCCGGGTGACCTTGGCCATGACCGAGGCAGCCGAGACGGCGGGATATGTGTCGTCGGCCTTATGCGCTGCGACGACCGTCCGGCCGTTGAGCCGGGCGGACATAACCGAGCCGAACCGTTCGGTGTTGACATCGGGGCAGTCGGCGTAGGTGAGGTCGGCGGGATGCTGTCCCACGGCTTCCACGAAAAGGTCCAGTTCGATATCGTTGAGCGATTTCCGAGCCATCTGTGTGTCGATCTCCTCGGCGGCGATCGGCACGGTGCACCAGGCCGCGGCCGCAGCGGCAATCTCGTCGTACAGCCGTTCCCGGGCGATTGGCGTTAGTTTCTTCGAATCTTTTACGCCCAGCCGGTGCAGGACCTCTTGGTCTTCACACCATACGGCACCGACCACCAGCGGCCCGAACATCGGACCGCGGCCGGCCTCGTCTACTCCGCAGAACATGAGGTCGGTATCGGTCTCCGCGGTCATATCCTTTCGCGGATTCGGCCGTGCGGTAAACCATAACAGTGGTTGGCCTATTGTGTTTAAGTAGGTTGTTTCTTTCTGTTCGCGCATGGCATTGAAGTGTGACGTACAGTACCGTAAAGGCGAATCGGGATTCAGGCTGACGAAGGTCGGAGTGACTGGGGTTCATAAACCCATCCGGATCAGCCGGGCCGGGGCCGTTAACGGGCTCAACAGCATGCTCAACTGCTGCATCGACATCTTCGTAGACCTGCCGGCGGAACAGCGCGGCTCCCATCTCTCGCGTAACGTGGAAGTCCTGCAGACTGCGGCCGAAGAGAGTCTGACACACCCTTACGGCAGCCTCGAAGGCATGGCCGCCGACATCGTCAAACGGCTGCTGGACCGCCATGAATATGCCCACAAGGCCGAAGTGCAGGTCACGGCCGATTATTTCCGTCCGAGCGAGACCCCGTCCGGCCGGAAGACCATGGAAATGTATACGTTGCATGCCGGTGCCGCTGCCGTCCGCGGTCAGCCGGTCCGGGAGACCATAGGAGCCGAGGTCATCGGGATGACTGCCTGCCCGTGTGCCCAGGAGTCCATAGCCGAAATGCTGGGTGCCAAAGATTCGCCGTACCCCGGTATGTCGCACAACCAGCGCAACGTCTGTACGATCCTCATGTCCATGGACGAGGGAACCGAGATAGAGGCTGACGACCTCATCGACATTGCCCAAAAAGCCTTCTCCACCCCGACCTTTGAACTGCTGAAGCGGGAGGACGAAGGACAGGTAGTCATCAACGCCCACACAAACACGCGTTTTGTCGAGGATGTTGTCCGCAGCGCGCTGACCCTGGTCGTCCGCAATTACACCGACCTGCCTGACAACGTGGAGGTCAAAGTGGTCAGCGATTCCCAGGAGTCCATCCATAAGCACAATGCCTATGCGGAGCGCACCGCCACCATGGGCGAACTCCGCGAAGAGCACCGGGCCGTGGAGTGAGGGCCTTCTCTCCGGCCGCCCTTTTTCTGCGGCGGTCATAGATGATATTCGCCGATGTACCGCTTCGGCAGGACATAGATCTCGCCGTCACGGTCGAAGCCGACCGAAGCATTCACGTCGTACACATCCCGGACCAAGTCGGATGTGATGATCTGCTTGGGATCGCCGATTTGCACCAGTCTGCCCTTTTTCATAATTATGCAGAGGTCGCAGTAACGGGCCATCAGCGAGATGTCGTGTTCGGCCACCAGCACGGTCATGTCCTGCCGGACCATGGCCCGCAGGTATTCCATTACGTCCAGTTTGTACTTCATGTCCAGGTGTGAGGTCGGTTCGTCAACCAGCATCAGCCTAGGGTTCTGGACGTATGCCTTGGCAATGAGAACCCGTTGCCGTTCGCCGGAGGAGAGCATGTTGAGCGGCCGGTCCTGAAGGTGGTAGACCCCGAACTTCTTCAGGGTGTCTTCGACCAGGGTCTCGTCTTCGTCGGTCTCCCACCAGACGTTCTGCAGGAAAGGATAGCGGCCGAGCATGACGGTCTCGAAGACCGTCAGACCGAAGGAGACGGTCATTTCGGCGGGGACGTTCGAGACCAGCCGGGCTACCTGGGCCGGGGTTTTGTCCAGGACGGAGACGCCGTCAATGAAGATGTCGCCGCCGGTCGGCTGATGCATCCGGTTGATGCACCGCATCATGGTCGTCTTGCCGCAGCCGTTGGGACCGATCAGTCCGACCAATTTACCGGGCGGCAGCGTGAATGACACGTCAGATACGGCCTGAAAGCCGTTCTCGTATTTCTTTTCCAGATGTTTTATCTCCAGCAGCGGCACGTCAGCCATTGTAAATCTTCCCCCTCTTAATCAGCAGATAGGCAAACACCGGCACGCCGATGATCGTCGTGATCGCTCCCACCGGCAGTTCGGTGCCGGGCAGGGCCATCCGCGCGGTCAGATCGGCCGCAATCAGCAGTACAGCGCCGAACAGCATCGAAGCCGGCAGGACCAGCCGGTGGTCTCCGCCGAACAGCATCCGGCACAGGTGCGGAATGACCAGTCCCACGAAACCGATGATGCCGCAGAACGCCACGCAGAACGAGGCCAGAACCGAGGCCAGGACCAGCATCAGCGCGGTAAACCGGCGGGCGTTCAGTCCCATCTGCCGGGCCTGGTCCTCGCCCAGCAGGACCAGGTTGAACTCCTTCGCCCAGCGGGTCAGCAGCAGACTTAGCGTTAGCACCGGCAGCAGGACAGGCAGGACCTCCGTCCAGGTTACGGACGAGAACGAACCGAACAGCCAGAGCAGGGCGTTCGCCAGCTGGTCGCCGGCGAAGATGATCATCACCGTCTGCACTGCCGAGAATGCCAGGCCCACCACCACACCGCTCAGGACGTAGGCGTTGGCGGTACCGCCTGCCTTCTGAGCCAGCAGCATGGTGCAGGCGAAGGCCAGCAGACCGCCGGCGATGGCACTGACGGCAGTCAGGTAGATTGAATGCGGGGCAAGCAGGCCGAAGAACGTGAAGTCGAAGGCGATGACCGCCACGGCGGCGGTCCCGGCGCCGGAGGACACGCCCATAATGTACGGGTCCACCAGCGGGTTCCTGATCAGGGCCTGGTAGACGGCGCCGGCCACAGACAGGCCGAGACCGACCGCGGCCGCCACCAGCGTCCGCGGAAGCCGGGAGTTGTACACGGTCATCTCGGTATCCGTCAGGCCGCTGCCGCCCTTGGCGACCGCCGAGAACAAAGCGCCCAACGCATCCGGCGGCGACAATATGCGGGTGGGACCGAGACAGAGCGAGACGATGATCGCGGCCAGCAGCAGGAGTGCACCTATGGCTATGATGAACCGAGCCCGGTGTTTCTTCCGGCCAAGATGAGTCCGGCTCAGGCCGTCGATGGCCCGCCGCATTCCCGGGACCAGCCGGTCCCGGAACCACCGGGCCGATCCTGCAGCGACTGCAACCGCAACCAGGACGACAATCCACCAGAAGCTCACAGCCCCGCCTCCCGGACAGGCTTACATCTCATAGCTTTTCCCCCTCCTAATCAGCAGATAGGCAAACACCGGCACGCCGATGATCGTCGTGATCGCTCCCACCGGTAGCTCGTAGCCGGAAAGCAGCAACCGGGCGAGTAAGTCGGCGGCGATCATCAGGAAACCGCCGAAAGCCATACAGGCAGGCAGCATCAGACGGTGGTCCCCGCCGAGGATCATCCGGCAGAGATGGGGGATCACCAGACCGACAAAGCCGATGATGCCGCAGAACGCCACACAGAAAGCGGTGAGTACCGAGACCAGGATCAGCATCAGGTTGTCGAACCGGCGGGCGTTCAGTCCCATCTGCCGGGCCTGGTCCTCGCCCAGCAGGACCAGGTTCAGCTCTTTGGCCCAGACAAGCGGGACCAGCGACATGGACAGGGCCGGAAACAGCATCACCCAGACTTTATTCCAGGTCATCGAAGCGAAGGAACCGTACAGCCACGAAAGGGCGCTACCGATTTCGTTCCCGGCCATTATCATCATCAGCGACTGAACGGCGGAGAACACCAGGCCGACGATGATGCCGGCCAGGACATAGTTGATCGATTTGCCACCGGTCTTTTCGGCCAGCAGCATGGTGAGACCGAAGGCCAGCAGACCGCCGACGACCGCAGCGATGACCGTCAGGTACGGATTGTTCGGCCCGAACAGACCGAAGAAAGTGAAGTCAAAGACGATCACGGCGATTGCCAGGGTGCCGGCGCCGGAGGAAACGCCCATGATATAAGGCTCGACCAGCGGGTTCTTGATGACCGCCTGGTAGACGGCGCCGGCTACCGACAGGCCGATGCCGACGGTCAGGGCAGCGACCGTCCGCGGCAGCCGCGAGTTGTAAATGAGCATCTCGTTATAGGTCAGATTATGCCCGCCTTTCTGGACGGAAGAGACCAGTGCACTCAGGGCCTCGCCGAGACCGAGGTCGGTCTTCGGGCCCAGGCATAGTGAGAGCAGGGCGACCGCCAGCGTGATGGCGATACCGATCAGCAGTACCACCCACAGCCGCCGCTTATTCCGGGTATTGTGAGTGTAGTCGGTACCGTAGAAGTAGTGGTAGGCGGCGTTGCGCAGGCGGCTGAACGGGTGCTCCCACTTCAGACCGAACCGCAGGGCCATCCAGAGGACAGACAGGGCCGCAATGACAATGACGATGGCGAAGAGCAGGACTTCCCAGAGCGGGGTCTCAGCGACAGATGTTGCCGGGGCAGTGTACGGTTCCAACGCCGTATATGCATAGGCCCCGGCATCATTGCCGCTGATGATCAGCCCCTCGCAGACCGTGACCGAGGCCATGCAGAAACTGTCAACCGGCACGGTGGAAGCGGCTACAGTATTGCCGTCGGTGTCGATCATGAGGATCTGATGCGAACTGTAGGTGCTGATGAACAGGTAAGTGCTGTTCACCAGGACCGGGAACGAATGCGAGGTGTTCTTGTCGGCAGTGACGGTCGAGATCAGATTATAGCCGCCGTCGGCATTTAGCAGATAGATTCCGTTGCTGGACGCCAGATACACCGAGGGGACGTCCGTATCTGGGGCCAGGCAGAGCTGTTTGCTGATCGAGCCGACCGTATCCTGATCATATTCGGCCACTTCGGTCAAAGCAGTGCCGTCGAAGCGGTAGACTGCGACGCCGAACTTCATAGCGCTCATTCCGCGGCCGTCATCAAAGGTCGTGAAGACGGTCAGTCCTCCGTTATATTCGACGAACTGGGCTACGTTGGAGGAACCGACAGTGGTGGTAACGGCGGTCCCGCCGCTGTAGTAGATATATTCCTCTTCGTGTACGGTCTCATTCACAATCAGGTTTCCGTCGTGTTTGTCAAGGATGTATAGGTGGCCGTCATACATGCCGGCGGCCACATAATCACCGTAGACCGTAGGTGGCGAATAGTAAGCCCGACCGCCGGTCTGGTAGGACCAGACCAGGCTCAGATCGGTGTCGAAGCAGTAGACCATGCCGTTGTAAGCCTTGACGAAGAGACAGCCGGTGGAAAAAACCATGCTGGTCAGGCTGTCGCCGTAGGTCGTGTATGCCAGCTCGGCACCTGTGTCGGCCGGAATGGTAATGTCTGTGTTCCAGGAGGTGCCGTCGAACGTAATTACGTTGGCGTTTTCCTCACCCGGACCGACTGCCCATTCAAACCGATAGATGTGCCCGTAGGTGGATTGTACAAATATATACTGACCGGCGATCAGTGCTGTCGTGGTTTCGTACGAGGCCGAAGGGTAATAAAAGGACCAGACCTCGCTCCAGTCGCTGGTGTCATAACAGGTCACTGCGGCATCCCCGCTGCTGTTCTTCATGCCGTATTTGACAAAGGCGTAACCGTCAGCGTACAGGACAGTGCTGTAAGAAGAATCAGCCTCACCGCTGTCGGGATCGTTCGACCAGACCAACGATTCACCCTGCAGATCGGTAAAGTCGGTGGTCTGGTCGGCGGTATTCTCGGCATTGCCTGCAATGGATGTCCAGGCCGAGCGGTGTTCGGGGGTGACAGTCGGGTATACGCCGCTCGGATAATAAGCTGCGGCCAGCGGCGAGCCGCTAAAGGCAGACTCAGAAGAACTCTCTTCCCATGAAGCGGTCTCTGCGTTCCAGATGAAGAAATGCCAGGTACAGGAGACCGTGATGCCGCTGGTGCCGGTGGTCACGTATGATCCGCCGGTATCGGCTGCACCCATGGTATCGCTACCAAACCCGTTAATGACACAGCCGTTGCCGCTCAGATTATGGTCGACCCCGGCCGCGGTCAGGGAAGCGTCCACTGCGTTCAGTACGGTGCTGCCGTCGGCCAGTTCATACCAGCAGGTCTGACCGTCACCGTAATCGAGCAGGAAGTCCCCGGTCAGGCCGTCGGCGGTGCTGCTGACAGAAGCCGTTTCACCGGCTGTTGCCGTCAGCGGTACTAGCACCGAGACGGCCAGGGCCATAAAGGCAATCAGGATCACAGAGAGTTTCTTCATTGTTCAGTCTCCGTAACCGAGGTCTTTTGTGATCGTCAGATAATCGGTGTAGTCATCGCCGATGTAATGCGGGACCGCAGTATCAAAGGCGTCTGGATCCAGAATCAGTGCGAACAGTTCGGTCAGCTGGGCGCAGCGGGGACCGTACCGTGAGGCCATCTCGCCGGCCGATTCGCAGATCAGATAGATTTCGCCGTTCTGATAGGCTGCGGTGCTCTTCCATTCGGCCGAAAGGCCGTCCATCAGGCTCTGATAGGTGGCCTCGTCGGCCGAATAAGTGGGATCGCTGCTGATAATGATGATCTTGGAGATATTCCGTTGTGAGATGTATTCGTAATTGAGGTGGACCCATCCGTTCATGTCCGCGAACGTGTTGGTGCCGTTGACCAGGACCATGATGTCGTCGGCGTAGGTGTTGGAAGCGGCGACATAGGGCGACGGGTCGTCGGACAGGGTGATCATGACGTCCTCGCATCCGTAATCGGCCACTTTTTCCTCCAGTTGCAGGAAGGCCAGTTGCAGTTCTTCAATGACAGTTTGGGCACGGAGGCCGTAACCCATGGCATTGCCGACGATGAAAATGTTATCCAAAATATTGGAGATCGATTCTCCGTCGTAAAGGACGACCGCGACGGCATTGGAATTGCGTACCTTTTCGGCCATATTCACGTGGCTGTATTGGGAACCGTCGCAGATTACCAGGTCCGGAGAGACGGCCAGGATAGATTCATAGCTCGGATCCGTGTAAGTGCCGACGACCGCGATGGACCCGTCATTATGGCCGGCAACTACACTGGCAGGATAATCGCTGTATGAGTCTGTACCTGCCAGGATGCTTACGGCGTTCATGGCTCCGACAATTTCAGTTGCTACCGGTGACAGGGTTACAATAGATGAGGCCTGGTTGTAACCGTAGATGCTCACGCCGGTGGCATCAACGGCCACCGACGGTTCGCTCCCGTTGGCGCAGTAGGCCCAAACAGTCACAGTGTAATCGGCGGCGTTCAGGTCGTAATTATCGGCCTCGGTGAACGAAGTACTGCCGGGGGCCACATACCATAAGCCCCAGCAGCTGTCGGAATCGTTGACTGTGCCGTCGATTTCGGTAACGGTGCCGTCTTCGATCGTGAGAGAATAGTTGTTATAATCCTCGCCGCAGGCCAGGACCAGCAGTTCCAACGGCGCTGATCCTTCACTGAAATCGAATTCGGTCCATACAGTGTTATAATTGCCGAAATCGATGACGATGCCGTCCGCCTGATATTGAGTGGTCTCGGTCGACAGACTTCCGAAAATTATTCCGCCGACGATGCCGGCGGCCAACAGGATCACGGTCAGAAGAACCTTGGTCTTCATCACTCTGCGATGGGGATCTTGCACTCCGTTCTCGTCATGAATCCAGGAGTTATCCATATTCTCAGCTCGTGCCGTCATTGTTGCGGACTGAATGAAACTGTCTCAGACCGAAGCCTTTGCTTTTGCCGTACGAGATGTGATCAGGCGAATCCTCTGTCGAGGTGTTGACGGCAATGGCGGGCAGTCGGGCGATAATGTCATTCCGGTTTTAACTGCTCGATAAGCATTGCCGTTATTATTATTTTGGGAGGTATTATCCATTCAAAAGGGTTTTTTTAATCAAGAGATGTTGGATGTATTGTCCTTTTAGAACAGCGATGTGAGTAACAATTCCAACCGAAATTGAGATAATGCCGAAAGGAGCCTTTATCAAATGATCATGTTCCAGATGTTGAATCATTGCAGTCAAACACAGGACGTAAACACATGGATCGATCGTTATAATCAAACCAATTCTTCCAATAAAACACCAATCTGTAATGATGTTGTAATCACTGATTACCGTGAATCAATTTGCTTTTATACTGTAAAAATGGATACAGTTCTCATTCGATGGTCATCATCGATAAAGTGAGGTGTTTGAATGGATAAAAAAGTATTAGCGGTTGCGGCAATTGCACTCGTGGCCGTTATGTTGTCCTCTTCGTTGATCGCAGCAGATAATTCTTCTGCTGCCGACAGCGACAGTAAGACCTACCATGTCTACGTAGATCTGACGGCGGACAACACATTGAACGGAGAATGGATCGAGACAACAGCCTCAAGCTATGTCGATGCAGTAAGTTCGGCATGCAATTCCAAGTACGATGAGGAGAAGAACTCCATTACTGACACTGGCTGGATCACGATGATCGACGGAAAAACAAATGCTAAGTGGGGCGATATTCCCGGATACAACTGGGCTCAGTACTATTATGACAGCGATTCTTCGTCTTGGAAATCTTCCAGCTCCATGGATGAGGCCACCGACTACATCGCGGTATTCTACACCGAGTATCTGATGTATGTTACTGACACCTATGCTGCCCCTGCCGATAACAACACTGCGACCTATGTTCTGAACAATGCCACGTACTCTGGCACACTCTCCTCCGGTTATTTGGCCAAAGCAATGACCGCTACCGCTACGGAAACGAATGCTGCCGACTACACTTGGTCGGTCTCCTTCGCCCAGTGTCCCACTTCAATGTCTGATAGCATCTTATCGAAGTATGTCGATCAGCAGGGATATTACATGATGATCGATGACACCGCGGTCGGAGACGGACTGGATATCCCCAGCGGAAATGACAACACCATGCTTTATATTGCCATCGCAGTCATCGTGATCGTCATCATTGCGGCACTGGCTTATTACTTCCTCGCTGCAAAGAAGAAATCGGCCCGATAAAACAGCTTAAGCCGAAAACGGTCCGATCAAAAGGCCGCTTTCGGTATTCTTTTTTTCAATTATTGTTTCAGCGGATGCACGGCGGTCAAACCGTCGGACCGAAGATAAGGTCGGTCATTCTGTCTGGTCTTCGTCCCCGTGCCACGGTTTAAGCTGTTTCTGCAGGATGCCAATGTCCTCAAGAATGATGGCGGGATCGGGGCTTTTCAGCTCGTCCAGGTGGCCGGTCCAGTAGATGACCATGCCCGGACCGAACAGCTCGGTGTACGGGATCAGCTGGTGAGCCCGATTGTACCGAAACTCGATATCGTCGCCGAACGAGGCCTTGCTCTCAATCCAACAGATCTTCTTTCCCTCGAACTCCATCGGACAGGCGAGCAGGCAGTCGGGGGTCTTGCCGCCGACGTAGCCGTCCTCGCCGCGTTCGTCGTCCTCGGTCTTGTATTCGACGCCCTGGGCGTCCAGCCAGTTCCACAGCAGCCTCTCGCCCCACTGTCCGCGTTCTTTCTGGACCTCGTTGGCCTGCGGCGAGTAGACTAGGTCCCGTTCAGCGGCCTCAGTCAGTTCCCGGGCGGTCTGCGGGCTCTCGAGCAAGGACGGGTCCCGGACGTAGGTCCAAAAGGCCTTCTTGCCGGTGCCGTCCTCCCGGAAGATCAGCATCGCGGTAAGCATGGGCGGGAAGTCGTAGAAATCGGCGATCTCGCAGATCGACTTACCCTTGTTCCAGGACCGCAGCATGTCGCGACTGTGCCGAGCGATGCGTCCGTAGTTCTTCTTTACACAGCGGCTGACCTTTTGGGTGTAAAGAGTTCCCAGGAGCCGGGCGTCGTAGCCCTGGTCCAGGAACTTCTTCATATCCTCCGGCCTGTTCAGATTGTTGTACAGTTTCAGATACTCGCTATAGTCCATGCGATCACTGGGCGAGATTACGAGCCAGGTCCTCGACGGCCGTCAGGACGACGTCCCGGACCATAGAGGTCGGCGGGCAGTATGCGTTCTCCGCGCGTACGAGGAACTCTTCGGCGGTGATGCCGCTGGCAATCGCCGCGGTCAGCCAATCGATCCGGCCGGTTGCGTCCTCGCCGGCGATAAGCTGGGCGCCGATCAGCCGGTGGGTGTTCCGGTCCGCGATGACCTTGACTGTGAGTTCTTTGCCGCCCGGATAGTACCGGGCGCGGGTAAGGCCGCTCGCCTTGCCAGTGCAGGTCTTCACGCCGTACCAGGCGGCGAGGCCGAGAGACATGCCTGTGCCGGCGATCTGCCGGTCGCCGATGACGCTGATCCACGGGCTGGCGACGGCGCCGAACTGGCATTTCTGCCCGGCGGCGTTGCGGCCGGCCACAAGGCCTTCTTTCACGGCCGAGGTACCGAGTTGGCTCATGGTCGGGCCTGGATAAACGGCAGAAATACACTGCATGACATCGCCTGCGACGTAGACGTCGGGAACGAGCCGGCCCCGCCGATAGGGCTGGAGGGTCGGAGAGACAGCGAGGGCGCCGAGCTGTCCGATGTCGTAACCGAGGGTTTTGGCGAGGTCGGTGTTGGCCCGGACCCCGGTGGCGAATATGATGATGTCGCACGGGTAGTTCTTTCCGGCGGCGGTGACGCCTTCGACCTTATCCTTGCCGAGTACGGCCTGGATCGGGGCCTTCAGGACGAACTTGACGCCCAGAGACTCAATGTACTGTTGTATGGGGTCGGCCATGTCCTTGTCCGCGATCCGCGGGATGACCTGGTCCATCATCTCGATGACGGTGACGTCCTTGTCGAGATTGCGGAGCTCGACGGCGAGTTCGAGACCGATGACGCCCGCCCCGCCGATAACGATGTGCTGGGCGGTCTTCAGGGCATTCTCTAGGTCCTGACCGCCTTTGACGGTCCGGACGGTGAAGACACCAGGCAGTTTGGTGCCCTCGACGGGCGGAATGAAGACCTTGCCGCCGGTGGCGAGGACCAGCGAATCGTACGGATAGGTCTGGCAGGCCGCGGTGACCGTTTTCTTCTCGCCGTCTACAGCCTCGACGGTCGTCTCAGTGAAGACCTTGATGTTCCGCTCTTTGTCGTACCAGGCAGGAGTATGCATGATCATCTTGGCCCAGGTGGACTTGCCTCCCAGCACCCACGGGATCATGCAGGGAGAATACGCGACGTCCCGGTCTTGGGTGAAAACAGTGATTTCGGCGGCTGGATCTGCGGCTCTGGCGCTCGAGGCGGCGGTCATTCCCGCGGCCCCCGAACCGATGACGATAATCTTCTTGGCCATTTATCTTACCTTATGCGGTCATTCGGGTATGTTTTATTAACTTTTCTTGAACGGATGCGAAACGGCCAAGGGTTAATAAGGAAGAGCCAATCGGGAGCGCAATGAAAGGGAAGGACAAGAGACTGCCGTCCGAGCTTGAGGCGTGCTGGCGGGAGAAGGACATGGCCGGCGGACAGGTCTGCGATGCCCTGGTCATGATTATGCGTACCAGTGGTTGCTGCTGGGCAAAGAGTGGCGGCTGTAATATGTGCGGCTACCGCAATGCTTCGTTGCCGCAGACAACCGTGGAGGACCTGAACCGGCAGATAGACCAGGCGCTGTTCAAGTACAAGGGTGAGCCGTTCGTAAAGATCTACACCTCTGGAAGTTTCTTCGACCGGCGGGAGATTCCGGAAGTTGTCCGTGAGCGCATTTTCGACGAATTTAAAGGCTGTAAGCGGATACTGGCAGAAAGCCGCCCAGAGTTTCTCACAGCCGACCTGCTGAGTACCTTGCCCAAGACCATGTCTGTTGCGCTCGGTCTCGAGAGTGCCAACGAAGAGGTGTTGAGGACCTGCATCAACAAGGGATTTACTGCGCAGGAGAGCAAGGCCGCCGGCGAGCGGATTAAAGATGCCGGTCTGCGGGTCCGGACTTACCTGTTGCTAAAGCCGCCCCATCTTACCGAGAAGGCGGCCATGGCTGATACCATCGCTTCGGCGCACTTCGCCGACTGCTTCTCAGACGAGATCTCCGTCAATCCGCTTAATATTCAGCACGGCACCGTTGTCGAGCGCCTGTGGAAGCGGGGCGAATTCCGGTCCCCTTGGATCTGGTCGCTCATCGAGGTTATGAAACAGCTGTCTGGCACAGTGCATGCGCGGCTGATGTCCTCGCCTTCGGGCGGCGGCTCGCAACGGGGCGTGCACAACTGTGGGAAATGTGACCGGGAGGCTCTCGACGCGGTTGAGCGGTTCTCATTCAGTCAAGACCCCCGGGACCTAGCTGTCACATGCGAATGTAAATCTACCTGGGAATGCTATATGAAAGCCGAACAGGTCCTTGGAACGGCCGCCGATCTCGGCCGGACGTTCAACAATGACCTGATGATTCCTAAAAAGTGAGTGAAGATGATGGCATCTGAGATGACCGGTTTCGATATCAAAAAAGGCTGGTACAGCAAGATTGAGGGTGACCAGCTCGAGCAGATCATGAAAGACGTGTTCGGCAGTGTTACCAAGGAAGATGACGTGCTGGTTTCGTCCTTCGGCGCGATGAAGCGGATCGAGGCCAAGGTGATCTCGAAGACCCAGCTGGGACTGATGACCGTCAACGTCGACGATCTCAAGACGCTCAGCGACGAAGGCATCCTCGAGAGTAAACGGAAGCTCAACGACTTTCTGCTCAAAGCTACAGGCTTCACGTCCAAGGACCGTCTCAAGCGGGCCAAAGACAAGGCTAAAAAAGGCAAGCTCTGAGCCGGGCCTGGACTTCCAAACTCTTTCCTCCCTCCCCCTGTGTTCTATTAATAGCGGGCGGGGGTAGTTTTTTATATGACCCGAGAGTACAGGACCCCTAGATTGGACATACTCTATGTCTGACCAGACGCATTGGGCAATGCCGACGGCATCCCTACGTTCAACTCATGTCGGAAACCGACGTTTTCGAGATGAATACGGCGTCACGGTCAGGTCATGAAGGCGTTCGTCTGAAAGAAAGCGAGGTTAGCGCAAGAGACCCTCGCAGGTGTGTGTAAACAATGCCACAAAGAAGACGCCCAAGAAAGGGGTCATTGGGTTACGGTCCCCGGAAAAGAGCTAAATCGCAGATGCCCAGGTTAGATTCCTGGCCTGAGATTACCGGAACTCCCAAGATCCAGGGCTTTGCCGGTTACAAAGCCGGAATGACCCATGCATTCGTAGTCGACAAGCGGGCCAAGAGCACCACTTCCGGTATGGAGGTCCAGGTGCCCGTTACCGTCGTCGAAGTTCCGCCCATGAAGATTGCTGCTGTTAGGTTTTACGAGAACACCATTCTCGGTCTGAAGACTGCCGGCGAAGTCTGGGCGGCCGACGTGGACCCGCTTCTGAAACGCCGCGTCAACGTCCCGAGCCGGGGCGAACCCTCCTACGAGCGGTTCGAAAACCTGGACATCGAGGATGTCCGCGTGCTCGCGTATACCCAGCCCAAGATGGTCAGCGGTGTGCCAAAGAAGGTGCCCGACCTGATGGAACTGCGGATCGGCGGCGGGGTCATGAAGGATCGCGTCGAGTACGCTAAGAGCATTCTCGGAAAAGAGGTCACCATTAACGATTTCGCGCCCGAGGGAGCGTTTATCGATGTAATCGCTGTTACCACCGGCCGCGGCTTCCAGGGAGCCACAAAGCGGTGGGGCATCAAGTTGCTGTCACACAAGAACAGCAAACACCGGCGCGGAGTCGCCAACCTCGGTCCGAAACGGCCGGGATATGTCCGGAGCTCCGTCCCGCAGCCCGGTCAGATGGGTTACCATCAGCGGACAGAACTCAATAAGAAGATCCTGAGGGTAGGCACTGACGGTGCCGAAGTCAATCCCAAGGGCGGCTTCGTTAACTATGGTGAGGTTCGGAACACCTACGTGTTGCTGCACGGCTCTGTTCCCGGCCCTACCAAGAGACTCATCAGATTCAGAGACGCCGCGAGAGTGCCCGTCCGGGCCGACACGTCGGCCGCCGAGATCACCTTCGTTTCGACCCAGTCTCAGCAGGGAGTGTGATTGAATGACCACTGTCAACGTCTATTCCGTCAAGGGTGAGGTTGCAGGGACCGTCGATGTACCGGCCGCTTTCAGCGCCGAGTACCGGCCCGACCTTATCAAGAAGGCCATCCTGGCCGCGGCCGCCAACGGCCGTCAGCCGTACGGCCCGAACAAGCGCGCAGGTATGCGCCACTCCGTCAGCACATGGGGCAAGGGCCGCGGTGTGGCCCGGGTCCAGCGTTTGGCCGACGGCCGCCGTGCTACCCAGTCGCCGAACAACGTATCCGGCCGCCGTGCTCATCCGCCAAAGGTTGAGCGCATCTGGGCGCAGAAAGTCAACAAGAAAGAACTGAAGCTCGCCCGGCTGTCCGCCCTTGCCGCTACCGCCAATGCGGAATGCGTTAAGGCCCGCGGCCACAAGTTCGACGATAAGGTCACCTTCCCGATCGTCGTCGAGGACGATTTCCAGGATCTGACTACCGCCAAAGAGGTCGGACAGATGTTCGACGTCATCGGTATCGGCTACGATTTGGACCGTGCCAAGGAAGGCACGAAGATCCGCGCCGGCAGAGGCAAGATGAGGAACAGAAAATACAGGTCCCCTGTATCTGTCCTTATTGTGGTATCTGACAGGGAGGTGCCCGTCTTCAAAGGCGCGCAGAACCTGCCGGGTGTCGAGGTCGAGGATGTCCGTACGCTTAATACGAGCCTGCTCGCCCCCGGCGGCGATGCCGGCCGTCTTGCTGTCTACACCAAGTCTGCCATCGAGAAGATCGGAGAGTGGACCGAATGAAACAGAGTGATATCCTCATCAAGCCGTACGTGACCGAGAAGTCCCTGAACCTTATGAACGGGACTCCGCGGGAGAAGTTCAAAGACGGCAACAAGATCGAGTTCATCGTCAACCGTGATGCTGACAAAGCGGACATCACGACCGCCTTCGAAGAGCGCTTCGAAGTCAAGGTCGCCGGTGTCTGGACCAGAATCGAGAAAGACGGCAAGCATGCCATCATCAAACTGGCAGAGGGCTACTCCGCCGAGGATGTGGGCACGAGGGTCGGAGTATTCTGAGGTGAACATATGGGAAAAAGATTGATACCGCAGAGACGGGGGCGGGGCAGCCCCCATTACCGTTCTCCGTCCCACAGGCATGTGGATGACGTCAGGATTCCCCACTACGATCACACGCAGGGGATTATTAAGGACCTGATCCAGGCTCCAGGCCGGACCAGCCCGCTGGCGGTCATCGACTTCAACGGCAGAAAGAGCTATCAGCTTGCCGTTGAGGGCACGAGGGTCGGACAGAAGATTACCATCGGTGGCAACAAAGTGGAGCCCGGCAGCATCCTGCCGCTCTCCGCCGTTCCCGAGGGTACGCTTGTACACAACATCGAGGGCCAGCCCGGTGACGGCGGCAAGTTCGCCAAGACCGCCGGGACATCCGCTCTTGTCATCAGCCGGGGCAAGGTTGTTGTCCTCAACATGCCGTCCGGCACGATGAAGGAGTTCAATCCTGCCTGCCGGGCAGTCGTCGGCGTCGTTGCCGGCGGTGGCCGGGTTGACAAGCCTTTCGGCAAAGCCGGAAAGAACTACCTCACGCTGAGATCCAGATCGGTTGCCAACAAGAAGACCAAAGGCGTTGCGATGAATGCGGTCGACCACCCCAACGGCGGCGGCAGCCATCCGCACGTCGGTGGACCGAACTGCCACGGCCGGACCGCTCCGCCGGGACAGAAGGCAGGCTTTATTGCGCCCAAGAAGAAAGTTAAGAAGAGGTGATCTAGTTGGCAAAGAAGATTATGGGATCCGCAAAAGCCTCCAGGAGAAAATCCAGAAAGAAGGCATCAGCGATCCAGGCACGGCGTAAGAAGGAGTTCATGTTCCGTGGGTATACCATGGAGCAGCTTCTGGCAATGCCGTTCGACGAAGTGCTCGAGCTCCTGCCGTCCCGGTCCCGGAGGACCTACCTCCGGGGTCTGAACTATGAGCAGCAGCTCCTGTTCGATGAGCTCAAGGGCGAGGTCTCCGGGCCCGTCCGGACCCATCGCCGGGACCTGCCGATTATTCCGCAGTTCGTAGGTAAGACCGTCAGCATCTATGACGGCCACGCCTTCAAAGACGTCGAGATCAAGCCAGAGATGATCGGTTGCCTGCTCGGCGAGTTCGTGATTAACCGGAAGATGCCGCAGCACTCCGGGCCCGGTGTCGGTGCGACTCGGTCCTCGAAGTTCATGCCGCTGAAGTGAGGTGTCGAAACATGGCTACTAACAAAGGTTACACAACTGTGGCTGACCCCGACACTTCGGCTAAGGCCAAGGCTAAGGAGCAGCCCATCTCTCCGAAGAATGCCCGCGAGGTTGCGGGCATGATCCGGGGCATGAAGGTTCCCACTGCGCAGAAAGCGCTTCAAAGCGTCATCGCGATGGAGACCCCCGTCAAGCTGCGCCGGTACAACAAACAGGTCGCGCACAAGAAAGGTGTCGGCCCCGGCAAATATCCTGTCAAGGTTTCCCAGGCCATCTTGGAGGTCCTGAACAGTGCCGCTGCCAACGCTGACTTCAAGGGACTCGACTCCACGAATATGGCGATTTCCACGATAACTGTCGCCCGTGGTGCCGTCATCCCCGGCCATAGGCCGCGGGCCCAGGGTCGCGCCACCCAGTGGAATCAGGACACTGTGAACATCGAGATCATCATCTCGGAGGTTGAGTGAAATGGCATCAGAAAGAAAGTTCGTTGCCGAGAACGTCCGCAGGGTCCTGCTCAAGGAGTACCTCATGAAAGAGGTCTCCCGGGCCGGCTTCGGCGGCCTTGACGTGGAGCGGACCCCTATGGGAACCCGCATCACCATTGCCACCGAACGCCCCGGACTCATCATCGGCCGTCGCGGCCAGACTATTAAGAACCTGACCGCGGTCATTGAGGACCGTTTCGGTTTCGAGAACCCCCAGTTGGAGGTTCAGGAAGTCGAGAACGTTTCTCTGAATGCGCAGATAATGGCCGAGAAATTGGCCTTCTCGCTGGAACGCGGCTGGCACTTCCGCCGGGCGGGGCACTCTACCCTGCGGCGGGTTATGGATGCGGGCGCCCGCGGCTGCTATATCGTGGTCGCCGGCAAGCTCAGCGGCCAGCGCCATCGGACCGAGAAGTTCAAGGAAGGCTCCATCAAATACTGCGGCGAACCGAAGATTCAGTTCGTACAGCACGGTTTCGCTCCTGCGAAACTCAAGATGGGCATCATCGGCGTCACTGTCGAGATCATGCAGAACGATGCTAAACTGCCTGCTGAAATCTCCGTGGTAGACAAGGAGACCGCAGCCTCGAAGCTGCCCGACCTGTTCGCCAATGAAACCGCCCCGCAGGCGGTTCCTGTCCCTGCCGACGACACTGCCGCCGCTGTATCCGCTCCCGCTGCAAAGGAGAGTGAGTGAAGATGACTGCACTGAAGATTGCTGACATCCGGAACATGAGTGCCGAAGAGCGGAACGAGAAGCTCAAGGAGCTCCGCAACGACCTGATGCACGAGCGCGGGGTTTCCGCCATGGGCGGAGCACCCTCCAGCCCGGGCATCATCCGCTCGATCCGTACCAGCATCGCCCGCATTCTGACCGTCCAGAAGGAAGAGGAGAAGCTCTGATGTCCGAGATCTGTCCGATATGTGGGCTGCCCAAAGAACTGTGCATGTGCGAGGAAATCGCCCGTGAACAGCAGAGCGTCAGAATCTCGACCGACAGCCGCAGATACGGCAAGATGGTCACGGTCGTCGACGGTATCGACGGCAATGATATCGACATCGTCGACCTCGCTAAAACGCTGAAAAGCAAATGCGCGGCCGGCGGCACCTGCAAAGACGGACGCATCGAACTTCAGGGCGACCACAAGAAAAAGGTCAAGGCCGTCCTGGAAGAGATGGGATTCCGTACCGAAGTAAGGTAAGCAGATGAACACCAGCGATTTCATGAGATCCGAATTCATAGGCCTGGACGTGGTAGTGCTGTCAGCACCGTTCTCCGGTATCACCGGCAGAGTGGTCGATGAGACAAAGAACACTTTCACCATTGATTCGGCCGGAACTGAGAGAATGGTCCCAAAGTCAGGCAATGAATTCAGGTTTACATATCAGGACAGACAGATCGACATCGAAGGAAAAAGCATCCTCCACCGACCAGAAGACAGGATGAAGAAGGTTAGGTGAAAAAATGACAGCAGAAGCAAGGAACATTGGAATCGACGTCCCTGCACCGGCTACGGCCTGCACGGACCCGTACTGCCCGTTCCACGGCAAACTCTCCGTGAGGGGACAGTCCATTGACGGCGTAGTCGCCAGTATCAAGATGAACAGAACCGTCATCGTGAAGCGGGACTATCTAAAGTACGAGAAAAAATACGAAAGATACACCAAACGGTCCGCCCGGTACGCAGTTCATGCGTCGCCGTGCCTGAACCTGAAGGTCGGCGATGCGGTCACCATCATGGAATGCCGCCCGCTGGCTAAAACGGTGTCTTTCGTCGTGGTTGCGAAGAGGGAGTGAGCTCATATGAAGGGAATTGCGGGAACGCAGACCAGAGGGCTCATTGCCGGCTCCGAAATAACCGTGATCGACAACACCGGCGCGAAGGTTATCGAGATCATCACCGTGCCGAGCTACCACGGGGTCTGGAGACGGAACCCGAAGTGCGGCGTGGGTGACTTCGTTATCGCGTCAGTGAAGAAAGGCACCCCGGCCATGCGGAAGCAGGTCGTCTTTGCCGTTATCGTCCGCCAGAAGGCGCCCTTCCGGCGGCCTGACGGCACGATGGTCTTCTTCGAGGACAACGCCGCCGTGCTCGTAACGGACACCGGCGAAACGAAAGGAACTGACATCAAAGGGCCGGTCGCCAGAGAGGCCGCCGACCGGTGGCCGCGGATCGCCGCGACAGCCAGCACGATCGTGTGAGGTGAAAAGACATGGTTAGCAGCAAAGCAGGGGTACAGCGCAAGGCTCAGGCCAACGCGCCCGCCCACATCAAGAGAAAGATGCTTTCCGCCCACCTCAGCGACGAGCTCGCCGAGAAATACGGAAAGCGCACCGCCAGGGTCTGCAAGGGCGATACCGTTGTGGTCCTACGGGGCGACGAGGACATCTGCGGCACCGAGGGCAAGGTCCTCGAGGTCTTCACCAAGACCGGCCGCGTGTCGATTGAGGGAATCACCATCAAACAGGCCGACGGGACGGCCGTGAAGCGCCCTATCCACGCATCCAACCTCGTGATCACCAAACTGAATCTCGAGGACACCCTCAGAGCCGAAGTGCTAGGTAAAAAGAAGGAGGCAGCACAATGAGCGACCACATGAAGAGACTGGCAGCTCCGCGGTCCTGGGCAATCCCCAGGAAGATCCACGAGTACGCCGTCAAACAGGCCCCCGGAGCCCATCCGGTCGAGCACAGCCTGCCCGCCGTGATAGTCCTTCGGGACATGATGAAGATATGTGACACCGCCCGGGAAGCCGGACGGATGATCGGCAACCGCGAAATGATCGTAAACGGACGGGCCGTCAAGGACCCGAAGGACCCGGTCGGCCTGATGGACACCATCGTTGTGCCCAAGCTCGATCTGGCCTACCGCATGCTCCTGACTGGCAAAGGCAAACTGACCGTCGTCCCCATCAGCGCGGACGAGGCGAAGTTCGTCCTCTGCCGGATCAAAAACAAATCGATCGTGCCCGGCGGCAAGGTGCAGCTCAACCTCAGCGGCGGCCGCAACCTGCTGCTCGACAGCAACAAGTACGCCACCGGCGACAGCATCAAGCTGAATCTGGAGAGCAACGAGGTTGAAGAGGTCTATCCGCTTGCCGAGAACGCCGTGGTCCTGATCACCGACGGTTACCACGCCGGTAAGATCGAGACCGTTGACAAGTACGCCGCCGGCAGCCACGCGCTGCACAACGCCGTCACTTTCAAGAGCGGTACCCAGACCGTCAAGAAGAACGTCTTTGTGATCGGCACCGGCTCCCCGGTTATCACTCTGCCGGAGGCTTCCGAATGAACACCGACAAGGAACAGAACCCGATGCGGGCGCTTAAAGTCGAGAAGGTCTCCGTCAACATCGGTGTTGGAGAGGCCGGCGAGAAACTTGTCAAGGCGCAGAAGGTCCTCGAGATGGTTACCGGACAGAAGTCCGTGCAGACCATGTCCAAGACCGTCAACCGGGACCTCGGTATCCGGGTGGGTATGCCTCTCGGCTGCAAGGTCACGCTGCGCGGCGAAAATGCGGACAAGTTCCTGCGGCGGGCGCTCTCTATCCGGGAGAGCAAGGTCTATGCCTATTCGTTCGACAAGCAGGGCAACATGTCCTTCGGTATCTCCGATTACACGGACTTCGACGGCATGAAATACGACCCGGAGATCGGCATCTTCGGTATGGATGTCAGCGTAGTTGTCCGCCGGAAAGGCGGAGTCCGGGTGGAACGGCGGTCGCTCCTGCAGCGGGAAATCCCGAAAGAGCATTGCGTCCAACGGGATGAGGCCATCGAGTTCATGAAGAGCAAATATAAGGTTGAGGTGATCCAGTGAAACCTAAGAAACAGTACGGCAGACTGGTCGGATGCGACCGGTGTGGACGCAGACGGGGTATTATAAGGAGGTACGGAATGCACCTCTGCCGTCAGTGCTTCAGAGACATGGCCCCGGAGCTGGGCTTCAAAAAATATTCCTGAGGTGACAAAATGCAGAGCGATCCACTTAACGATGCGTTGTGCGTAATCAAGAACGCCTCCGTCAACGGTAAAGGCGAGTGCGATATTGCGCCCTCGTCCAAACTGATCGGCCGCGTGCTCAAGGTCATGCAGGACCACGGATACATTAACCAGTTCGAGTACGTCGAGGACGGAAAGGCCGGTAAGTTCCGGGTCCTCCTGAAAGGCGCTATCAACGACTGCGGGGTTATCAAACCCCGGTATTCTGTGAAGGTTGCCGACATTGAGAAGTACGAAGCGAGGTATCTCCCCGCCCAGGACTTCGGTGTCCTGATCTTCACGACCACCGACGGCGTGGTCTCCCAGGCGAAAGCCAAAGAGCTCGGCATCGGCGGCAAACTGCTTGCTTACGTGTATTGAGGAATTGAGATGACAATTGCAGGGAAAATCGAAAGCCACATCGCCATACCCGATGGGGTCACCGTCTCTATGGACGGGAACACCTTCAAGGTCAAAGGGCCTAAAGGTGAACTGAGCAGAAACTTCTCGCACCCTAATGTCAATGTCGTCTACGCGGACGGAAAGGTCGCTGTCTCCAGCGAGTTTCCGCGGATTAAGGACAAGGCCATGGTTGGAACCTACGTCGCCCATATCAACAATATGATCAGGGGCGTTACCGTCGGTTTTACTTACAACCTCAAGGTGGTCTTCTCCCACTTCCCGATGAAAGTCGCCGTCAACGACAAAGAGAAAAGAGTCGAGGTAAGCAACTATATGGGAGGACACGCCCCCCGCTATGCCAAAATCATCGGCGAAACCAAAGTGAAGGTCTCCGGAGCCGATATCACGGTCTCCGGAATCAACATCGAGGACGTCGGTCAGACTGCGGCGAACATGGAGAAATCCACCATGCGCGGTGGCTTCGATAAGCGTGTCTTCGAAGACGGAATTTACATCACCGGCAAATCCCACAAGGTGAAAGAATGACCGTAAAAGAGTTCAAGGACCTGCCCGGATTCAAAGAGGGCAACACGGCCGAGCTCGAATCCATCGGTATCACCACCGTGGACCAGCTGAAGGATGCCGTCAACGACGCGGCCAAAGCCAAAGAGATCATCAAGACTCTCTCCGGCGTCGGCCCCAAGACCGTCGAGAACTGGAAGAAGAACTTCGCGACCGGCGAAACCGCAAAAGCGAAGAAAGAGCCTGTGAAGACCGGAGCAGCCCCCAAGACTGCCAAAGCTGAACTGCAGAAAGAAAATGCAGTTTCCGCTACTGCCGAACAGGCGAAGACCGAGGTCGTCGAAGCCGGAGCCTACACTGTTCAGGCCAAGCCCGAGCTCGACGAGAAGACCGTGGACGCGCTCGCTAAGCGGGCCGTCATCTCCGGCAGCCGGCCGGCTTTCAAACGCCAGGAATGGTTCAGATACCCGACCCTCGGCGACAAGTGGCGGCGGCCGAAAGGAATTCACTCCAAGATGAAACGGGGCCTGAAACGGCGCCCGCCGATGGTCGAAATCGGATACGGCGGCCCTGCCGAGGTGCGCGGTCTCCACCCGTCGGGCTTCGAAGAAGTGCTCGTGTACAAACCCGAGGACCTTGAGAAACTCGACCCGAAGAAGCAGGCGGCCCGCATCGGCGGCACTGTCGGCACGAAGAAACGGCTTGCAATCGAGAGCCGGGCCAAAGAACTCGGCATCCGCGTGCTCAACAGGATGGTGGCCTGATGTCCGACCTGAGAAACCAGAAGCGCATGGCCGCTTCTATCCTGAAGTGCGGCGTCAACCGGGTCTGGATCGACCCTGACAAGGCCGAGGACGTGCAGGACTGCATCACCCGCGGCGACATCCGCACCGCAATCGACTCCGGCCTGATCAAGGCCGCCGTCAAGCAGGGCACCTCGAAAGGCCGGATCAGACATGCCGCGGCTCAGAAGGCCAGCGGCAAACGCAAGGGTCCCGGCAGCCGGAAGGGTACTGCCAACGCCCGTGCTCCCGAGAAGGAAGCATGGATGGCGACGATCCGCCCGATCCGCGACGAGCTAAAGCAGCTCCGCGCCGACGGTAAGATCGCCCCGTCCGTGTACCGCCTCTACTATCGGAAAGCCAAGGGCGGCGTCTACACCTCGCGGAGGAACCTGAAGCAGCATATGGTCGCTGACGGCAACCTCAAGGAGGAGGAGATCTGATGGCTACTGGACCTAGATACAAAGTTGCGTTCCGCAGAAGAAGAGAATCCCGCACCGACTACTACACCCGCCGGAAGCTTCTCGCGAGTCACGAGACAAGAGCCGTCGTGCGCCGGTCCAACCGGAACATTACCGTGCAGTTCGTCGACTTCACGATGACCGGCGACACCGTCAAGGTGGCCGCCGACACCAAAGACCTGACCAAGATGGGCTGGACGTTTGCCTGTGCGAACATCCCGGCCGCGTACCTGATCGGTTACAGCGCTGGCCTGAAGGCCAAAAAGGCCGGTGTCGAGTACGCGGTGCTTGACATCGGCATGCAGAATCCCCAGCGCGGCGGAGTCCTCTTTGCCGTGGTGAAGGGCATTACCGATGCAGGTGTCGAGATCCCCTGCGGCGAGGGCATGTTCCCTGCCGACGACCGGATCAACGGCAAACACATCGACGAAAAGATGGAAAGTGCAGTGAACAGCATGAAACAGAAACTGGAGGCTGAGTGAAATGGTCGACTGGGTACCTAAGACCAGACTGGGCCACATGGTCCTCAACGGCGAGGTCACGACCATGAGCGAGGCTCTGGCTACGAAGCTGCCGCTGCGTGAGGCTGAGATCGTAGACATCCTGCTCCCCGACCTGCAGGATGAGGTCATTGACCTGAACATGGTTCAGCGGATGACCGACTCCGGTCGGAGGGTCCGGTTCGCGGTAACCTGCATCGTCGGCAACGGCGACGGGTTCATCGGCATGGGCCGGGCCAAGGGCAAAGAGGTCGGGCCTTCGATCAAGAAGGCCATTGACAACGCCAAACTGAACATCATCGAGGTCAAACGGGGTTGCGGTTCGTGGGAATGCGGCTGCGGCACCGTCCACTCGTTCCCGTTCGAGGTCATCGGACGCTCAGGATCCGTTACGGTCTACCTGCGCCCCGCCCCGCGCGGTATCGGCCTGGCGGTCGGCGATGTGGCAAAGAGCCTGCTGACCCTTGCGGGCATCCACGATGCGTGGGGCTTTGCGACCGGCAATACCAAGACCAAGGTTAACTACTGCATGGCGACGTTCGACGCCCTGAAGCAGACTGCCCGCATGCGGGTCACCGACGAACAGACCGAGAGACTGAAGATTGCCAGCGGGCCCATCGGACTCGCCAACGCGGAGGAAACCGACATCGATGCGGACAACTCCGACGGAAAGGAGGCCTGAAAATGGTTGCCTATGCAGTTATCCGCGTCCGCGGACAGCCCGATGTTTCCTACAACATTGAAACCACCATGCACCTGTTCGGCCTCAACCGGGTCAACAACTGTGCGATCGTGCCAGAGAGTCTCTCATCAAAAGGCATGTTGCAGGTAGTCAAGGACTACTGCACCTACGGCGAGATCGACGCCGAGACGCTGGCTGCGCTCATCCGCAGCCGCGGCCGGATCGTCGGCGACGTTCCCGTGACCGACGACTATGTGAAAGAAAAGACCGAGTTTGCGTCCATCGATGCGCTCGCTGCGGCCATCGTCGCCGGCGAGTACAAACTGAAGGACGTCGAAGGTCTGAAGCCGGTGTTCCGCCTGCATCCTCCGGTGCGCGGCTACGAAGGTAACAAGCGCGCGTTCGCTGCCGGCGGTGCCCTCGGGTACCGCGGCGACAAGATCAACGCTCTGGTCAAGAGAATGCTCTGAGGTGTTAAAAATGCCAAGCAGAACTAAAAAATTCAGAGGTTCCCGGACCCATGGCCGGGGCAAAAAATCCGGCCGCGGTGCGGGTATCATCGGCGGTCGCGGTAATGCCGGCATCGGCAAGACCGGTAAGATCTGGATGCTGAAATACGACCGGGACCACTACGGCCACCACGGTTTCAAGCGGCCGCAGAGCGTGGTCGAGGCCAACACCACGATCAACGTCTGCGAGCTGCGCAAGAATCTCGAGCGTTTTGTCGCCGAAGGCTTTGCGGCCAAAGACGGTGACAAATACACGGTCGACCTGACCAAGGCCGGCATCGACAAACTGCTCGGCAGCGGGAACATCGACGTCGCCGTCGTTGTTACCGTCGCTGAGACCTCTGCCAAGGCCAAGGAAAAGATTGAAGTTGCCGGTGGCAGCATCGCCGAGTGAGATCCAGGAGTCGGATTCTAATGGGTGATGAAAAACCGAGCCTGTTGTTCAAGGTCAAGCCCCTGGGCGACAGGCTCCCCGCAGTCAAGCGTCCGGAAGGGCATGTGCACTTCCGGACCAAGATGATGTGGGTCGTAGTCATCCTGGTCCTGTACTTCGTGATGTCGAACGTCTATGTCTGGGGACTCGATCAGACCGATTCCCTGGATATCTTCGCGCAGTACAGGACCATCATGGCCGGCGCATCGGGCACAATCCTCCAGTTAGGCATTGGCCCGATCGTCACTGCGTCCATTATCATGCAGCTGTTCGTTGGCGCGAAGATCATCAATCTGGACCTTACCAACAATAAAGATAAGGCCTGCTATCAGTCGGCCCTGAAGCTGTTGGTCATCGTGATGATCCTCGTCGAGGCCGTCCCGCAGGTCTACGGGTACCTCGTGCCCTCGGACGCGTTCGAAGCCCAGTTCGGCACATACGGCGCCAAACTGCTGATCATCCTGCAACTCTGCATCGGTTCCTATCTGGTCTTCCTCTTCGATGAGGTCGTTTCCAAATGGGGTATCGGCAGCGGTATCTCGCTGTTCATCGCCGCCGGAGTCGCGCAGGCCATCTTTACCGGCACGCTCAACTGGTATGCCGTGGATTCGACCGCGGTGCTCTCCACGTCGAACCCGCCGGCTGGCACTATCCCGAAGGCCATCTACATCCTGATGAACACTGACGCTTCCGGTATGTCGAGCGGCGGCTATGAGCTGATCTTCCTGGGTCAGCCCAATCCGCTGATCGCCCTGATCGGGACCATCGTGATCTTCCTCGTTGTGGTCTATCTCGAATCGAGCCGGATCGAGCTGCCACTGTCGCACGGCAACGCCCGTGGCGCCCGGGGCCGGTATCCAATCAAGCTGATGTACTCAAGCAACATCCCGGTCATCCTGATGTCCGCGCTGCTTGCCAACGTCAGCATGATCTGTCTGCTCCTGTACACCAACAGCACGCTCTCGGGGATCCCGCTGATCGGCGGCAATTCGGCGATCGGCTACTTCGAAAACGACAGTACGACAGCGGCCGGCGGTCTTGCCTGGTATCTGTCCACACCGCAGGGTATCACGGGCTGGCTGATGCCGATCCTGAACCCGACGACGTACGGAAACGACCACAGCGTCCTGCAAAACGTCTGTCACGTATTCATCTACGGCAGCGTTATGGTCATGGGCTCCATCATGTTCGCTAAGTTCTGGGTCGAGACGACCAACCTCGGTTCCGAGGCCGTCGCCAACCAGATCCAGAAGAGCGGTATGCAGATCCCTGGCTTCCGGCGGGAGCCGCGGGTCCTGAGGAGAGTGCTGGACCGGTACATACCGACCATCACGATCCTGTCGGGAGCTCTGATCGGCCTGTTGGCCACCGTCGCGGATATGATCGGTACGACCGGTAACGCTACCGGTACCGGTCTGCTGCTGACGGTAGGTATCATCATCCGGTTCTACGAATCGGTAGGCCGTGAGCAGATGATGGAGATGAACCCGGTCATGCGGGGATTCTTCGGCGGTGAGTCTTGAAAATGGCCAACCCTGGAAGTCCCGAACAAATGCGCGCGGTGCAGAACAGCATGGGCAACATGATGCCGAAAGGCACCATGACCGGCATGCTGCTCACCATGCTCATCATGATGGCGACCATCGCCCTACGCGAACCCATCGGCAAGTATCTGAACTATGTGTTCAAATACATCGATTTCCAGGGCCAGTACCCTGTACTGACCCTGGTGATCGGCGGTCTGCTGATGGTCACTTTCGGGACGGTCGTCAGGGCGCTGATGACCGATCCGATAGCCCAGGCGAAGACCCAACATATCCAGAGCGATTTTCAGAACGAGATGCGCAAGGCGCGGACCGAGAATAACCTGTATAAGATGAAGAAACTGCAGGAGATGCAGCCTCAGATGATGCAGGCCTCCATGCAGCAGAGCACCGCCATGATGAAGATGATGCCGGTGTCGATGCTGCTGGTGTTCCCGGTCTATGCCTGGGTCTACTACTTCATTTCCAATACCGTCCCTGTCGAGTTCCTGACCATCATCATGCCGTGGGGGTTTGCCTGTTTGACCGACACGGTCTTGATAATGCCTCTGTGGATCATCGTTTACACTCTGATCAGTCTCCCGATGGGACAGCTGGAGAACAAACTCGTGAACTATATGCTTCTGCGGCGCCGGCTGAAGAAACTCGACGCGGGAGAAGCATGAGAATAACCATCAGTGGTCCTCCCGGTTCCGGGAAGACCACTGTCTGCGCCAAGCTCTCGGAGGCGCTCGGTCTGAAGGCGGTCGTCTTCGGGCAGGTCTTCCGGGAGTTGGCCGCAGAGAGAGGGATTTCACTCGCGGAGCTCGGCGCTTTGGCCGAGCGCGACCCGAACATCGATCAGTCGATAGATGCGAAGATTGTCGACACTGCGCGCGCCAATCCCGACATTATTCTGGAATCGCGGCTTTCTGCCTATATGCTGACCCGGCACCACATTCCTGCCCTGCGTGTCTATCTGGACGCCAGCCCCGAGGTGCGGATGGCCCGGATCGGTGTGCGTGAGGGCGAAACCCTTACCGAGGCGACCGCGAAGACCATCGACCGTCAGGCTTCTGAAGCCAGGCGGTATCAGACGTATTACGGCATCGATATCAGCGATCTCAGCGTCTATGACCTGGTCATCAACACCGACCGGCTTACGCCCGACGAGGAGTTGCAGCAGATTCTTGACGCTGTTCGCATACGATCGATGCTGGTCAAGGATTCCCGGGCCCTTCCAGACCGGTGGGGCAAACGGCCTTCCGATCGTACGCTGGGCGAACTGCTTCAGGGTGGCGTCATCGCTCTTGACAAACCGGCTGGCCCGACCTCGCACCAGGCCACGGCCTGGGTCAAGGGCGCGCTGCACATGGATAAGATCGGCCACGGCGGCACGCTCGACCCGTATGTAAGCGGCGTTCTGCCGATCTGCACCGGCCGGGCCGTCCGCCTGACCGACATCGTACTCTCCTCTGACAAGGAATACATCTGTCTGATGCGGTTGCATTCCGATGTGCCAGAGGACCGGGTGCGTCACGTCATGACGCAGTTCGTCGGCAAGATATACCAATTGCCGCCGGTGCGCTCGGCCGTAAAGCGTCAGCTGCGCATTCGGACCGTCAAGGCCCTGGAGGTACTGGAGGTCCGCGGCCGGGAGGTACTGTTTCGCATCGAATGCGATGCGGGCACGTACGTCCGCACGCTCTGCACCGACATCGGCGAGCTACTGCTCTGCGGTGCCCACATGACTGAGCTGCGCCGGACGCGTTCCGGCCGGCTCCGGGAAAACCGGGCTGCGACCCTGCAAGACCTGACCGATGCCTACATCTTCTGGCAGCAGGACGGACACGGCAATTGGCTCCGCAGTCTGATCCAGCCGATGGAGGTCCTGGTGCGGCCGCTACCGCAGATCATCGTCAAGGCCACTGCCGTTGATGCGGTCTGCCACGGTGCCGACCTCAGCGTGAAAGGCGTGCATATGCTCGATCCCGAGATCCGCAAGAACGCGCTCGTGGCGATGATGACTGCCCGTGGCGAACTGATTGCCCTCGGCAAGATGCAGTTGTCTGCCGATCGGCTCATGGCTGCCGACAGCGGTGTGGCCGTCAAAACGACCCGGGTGCTCATGGCGCCGGGTCATTATCCGCGGATGTGGAAGTATTCCACCGATCTCATCGGTCTTGAAGAGCCGCCCGCCGAGTGACACACTTTTTAGGACGTGTTGCATTCTCTTCCTTCATGGGATTGTTTTCCAAACCGGAAACGGTGTTCGAACGCACAGACCTGGAACTCGGTTTGCTCAATCTGCAGAGTCCGACTGGCACCGGCTATGACAACATCCTCACATTTCCGTTCGATGTCAAACCGAATCGGATGCTGTACGCCGATATCTCCGCCGACCGGCCGGTCGACCTGGTTCTGGCAAATAAGGACAGTTCGGCAGCGTTCCACCGCGAGAACATCACTGCTCTGAGAATCGGTCCGGTACCGACCGGCAAGAACGACAACATGGGCCTGATCCTCGGCATCTTCCAAGGTGACAGGGCGAAGGTCACGATCAAAATATGGATGGACCGTAAATGATGCATCTCGAAGAAGGCAACAAACAGAGCTACTGGGCGGACGGCCTGCCGGTGGGGATTTCGGTTCTGCGGCCGTTCGACCGGGTGCAGCTGGCGGTCTGGACGCTCTCGTTCTTCATCTGCGGGGTATACGCGGTCTGGCGGGTTGTCGGCGGAACCGCGGTCTATGACGTGCTGCAGTGGATGGCCCTGCCATTCGCCGTTTGCGGGGGGCTGTACTTCCTCCACCACAAGATATGGGTCCCGCTGATCGTACTGCTGGCGGCCGTCGCCGTCCTCTACGTAGCTGGACTGCCTCACTATCTGATATATGCCTTGGCCTACGTGTTCGTAGGCGCGGTCGGGGTGGCGGCTGTGGTCGATGCTCTGCAGCGGCAGATTTTCTACCGGACGCTGAATCGGGTACGTTATCTGAACTTGAAGAAGCACCTGTCGCTGACCGACCGTTTCACGGCCTTCCTTTACAATATCCCCCCGGACTTAGACACCCGGAACCTGTCCATCTCGGCCCCGCCGGTCCGCCGGCGGTTCCCGTGGCGGAACCTGGGTTCCTCAGTCGTTCTGTCTCTGGGCGTCGGGATGTTCTTCTGGATCTATCTGTCCATGAATCCTTCGTTCGTTACGGTGGACTACAGTCAGTCGGTGCCACTGTTCATCTTCACACTGATGCTGTACATCCCGGTGCTGATTCTGCCGTTCTCGGTTTTCCAGTCTTTGGATGCGCGGCTGGTCACCGGCTTCCGCGACTTCCGGCTCTACAACGGGGCGGTCGCGACCATCCAACGGATGGCCGTGCCGGTCTTTGCCGCGCTGGTATTCGTGTTGTTGGCGTTGGATCAGGACGAGCCGGGCCGGGTGCTGGCGTATATCGCGCTCTCAGCGGTGATGATTCTGTTCACTGTAGGCATCACGGCGCTAATCTATTATTACGCCATGGCGGCACAGACTGCGGCCGATATCCGCACCAAATGGAAACTCTTCATACCGGTGCCGCTGTACGGCGGACTGGCAGAGCCGAAGGAAGAAGCGGCGGTTCCTGGCACACCGGTCCGGGACGAAACGGACTTCGGCCGTCTTACGCTTCCGCCGCAGAAGTGAACTCAGTAATCGTCATCCTTCAGTGTGTTGGTGTTCTGCCGGCCCGGAGCGTCCCAGCCCTGAATGATCGGCTTGAAGACTTCCATTGAGGACATGCCCGGGGTCTTGTGGATGCCGAGCAATTCGGGCTCTTTGCTGTTGCTGATGATGACCTTGAAATGCTGCGGAGTCTGATCGGCCATGATGAACTTCTCGCCCTGTGATTTGGCAACCTCCAGAATAACGTCGGCCATGAGCTGGATATCCTCCGGAGTCAGACTGTCGGGAACCCTGAGCATGAAGCAATTCTCTTCGGTCTTGCCGTTGATCAGGAACTGGACATCGGTATCTTTCAGGAACTCCCGGAACTTTTTGCCTTTCTCGTCCTTTTGGGCTAGACGGTCCATGCCGCTCTTGAAAGTGTAGGGGATGTCAATGAAAATGGCCTCCTCTCCGAGTACGTTCCACATGAAGGAGGGAAGGATCGAAGCAGTAATTAGGCATATCGTCAGGCCGATCGCAGCCTCGTTTGTCGAACGGAAAGACAGATGTCAAAAGCAATAATTATCAGAATACGGTTTAATCGAAGGCCTAAAATTTTTTTTAACCACACTGTAATCCGATTAGCCTGTCATCACCAGATCCATTTATTATTGAAAATCAGGTTATAGCCGTTCACAGCATTCTTCCGGTTTACAAACTGAGCGCCTGTTATATTTATTATTGAACTTCGTTCCGTGCCGGGTTTGTTCGGATAGGTCTCTTGCGAACAGCCAGAAATGCAGTTCTGGCCGCTTCTAACCAAAGTTAAAAGTACCGTGCCACCATGGCATTCTCAATGGCAGAGGATTTCAAGGTCACTCCCTGGGAGGTTACCGGTGCGATTGACTACGACGTGCTCATGAAACGGTTCGGTACCACACCTATCGATCAGGCGCTCCTGGAACGTCTGGCCAAATACGGCAAGGTCCATCCCATGCTGCGGCGCGGGATCTTCTACACCCACCGGGACCTGGACTGGCTGCTCGACCGCTATGACCAGGGCGACCGCTTTGTCCTATATACCGGCCGCGGTCCTTCCGGCAACACTCACCTTGGCCACCTTATGCCGTGGATTTTCAACAAGTGGGTCCAGGACATCTTCAAGGTCGACATGCTCTTCCAGATGACCGACGATGAGAAGTTCCTGTTCAAGGACCTGACCCTCCACGACACGCGGAGCATGGCCTACGAGAACGCGCTGGACTTCGTCGCCCTCGGTTTCGACCCTGACCATACGCGGATCATTGTCGACACTGAGAATATCAAGACGCTGTACCCGGTTGCGCTGCGGGTTGCTAAGAAGATCACGTTATCGACCGCCAAAGCGGTCTTCGGCTTCAACGGGGCGTCGAACATCGGCTCCATCTTCTTCACTTCGATGGAGGCTGTTCCGGCCTTCCTGCCTTCCGAGGAGGCCGGCCGTCCGGTGCCGGTGCTTATTCCGGCCGGCATCGACCAGGATCCGCACTTTCGGGTTGCCCGGGACGTGGCTCCGGGTCTGAGCTATCCCAAGCCCTGCATGCTGTACTGCAAGATGTTCCCCGGCCTGAACGGTGGGGACAAGATGTCCTCTTCGGACGAAAACGCGACCATATATACTACTGACACGCCGAAAGCGGTCAAGAAGAAGGTCGGTCGGGCGTTTACCGGCGGTTGCGTCAGTGTTGAGGAACAACGGCAGAAAGGCGGCAATCCCGAGGTCTGTGCCGTTTTCAAGTACAATTACTATCTGTTCGAGTACGATGACGTCAAACTCAACGAATTGGCGGACAAGTGCCGGCGGGGCGAGATCCTCTGCGGCGAATGCAAAGTGGCGCTCACTCAGAAGATCAATGTCTTTCTCGAGGCCCACCAAGCTAAGCGGGAAGAGGCCAAAGAGATTGTGCAGAAGATGACCTACGGCGGCTTCAAGTGGTGATCAGATGGTTGACAATGAGGTTCTGAAAGGGCTCAGCTACAATGAAAAGCGGCTCCTGCTGGCGCTTGACAAACATCGGGGCCGGGACACACCGGCCAAGATAATTGCCGAGGAGGGCTTTGGTCTGGAAGTCGAGGTCATGGGAGCAGCCTCGTGGCTGACATCCAAGGGACTGGCGGAGATCAAGGAGAATCGCGAGAAGTTCTACGAGCTTACCGACCCGGTCGCGGCAGCCAGAGGCCTGCCTGAACGGCGGGCACTGAAGTTGTTGGACGCAGCCGGCGGCCAGCTGACGCTAGACGAACTGGCGGCCAAACTGCCTGGAGAAGACAAAATTGCTGTAGGTTGGCTGCGCCGGAAGAAACTGGCGGACATCACGGCCGCCGGAGATGCCAAAGTGTTAGTGCTCAACGAAGCAGGTCGGCAGGCGCTGAACGCGCCGATGGCCGATGAGCAGCTTATCGCCGCCATGATCAAGGCGCCGGTGCCGTCCGCTCAGGCCGATGCGAAGGTTGTCAAGGATCTGAAAGGCCGGCAGGGCATGATCCGGGAGAAGGAGGTTACAGCGCGGGAGATCAGTCTTACCGTTGCCGGTACCGAGGCCGCCCGTTCCGGCTTAGAACTCAAGAAAGAGATCGCCGATGTTACCGATGAGCTTATTCAGAGCGGCAAATGGGAGAACGCTGCCTACCGTCGGTATGATGTTCAGACCTTTGCACCTACCATCTATGCCGCGAAAAAGAACCCGCTGACCCGTCTGGGCAATGAAGTTCGCCGGCTGTTCACCGAAATGGGCTTTACCGAGATGTCCTCAGAATATGTGCAACCCGCGTTCTGGAACATGGACGTGCTGTTCATTCCGCAGGATCATCCGGCCCGCGACATGCAGGACACCTTTTTCCTGGACCAACCGAAGAGCCTGCCGCTGGAAGACCGTGATCTGGTGGAAAAGGTCCGTTCCTTGCACGAGCACGGAGGCGACACCGGCTCCACCGGCTGGGGCGGCAAATGGTCCGAAGAGAAGGCTGCGCAGGCTCTGCTCCGGACCCACAGTACTGTGAGCAGCATCCGCTATATTGCGGCCCATCCCGAGGCGCCGCAAAAAGCGTTCTCGATCTCCCGGATCTTCCGGAAGGAGTCCATTGACGCTACTCATCTGCCCGAGTTCAGTCAGATTGAGGGTATCGTTATTGACGAGCATGCGAACCTCGATATGCTGATTCGGCTCATTCGCGTGTTCTATGCCCGGATGGGATTTGACGAGATCCACGTGCGGCCGGCATACTTCCCGTATACCGAGCCGTCGCTGGAACTCGAAGTCTTCTTCAACGGCAAGTGGATGGAACTCGGCGGAGCCGGTATTTTCCGGCCCGAGGTTGTAGCGCCGTTCAACGTGAAGTATCCGGTGCTGGCGTGGGGCTTCGGCTTCGAGCGGCTTGCCATGCTCAAGTGGGGCATCAAGGATATTCGGGAGCTTTATATCTCTGATATCGACGAGCTCCGGAAGAACACGGTCTTCTGATTACCAGAACTTCAGATGCGGCCGGTCGGCCATGACCCCCTCGGTTAAGGCCGCGGTCTGCGCCCGGGCGTATTCCGGTGCCGCAGCCGCTGCCTTGCTCAACAGTATCATGGTGTTGTCACGATCTCCGGCGACATAGGCAAGTCCGGCCCGGACAGTGAGCAGGCAACTTAGGCCGCGGGCCTCGCGGCGTTCCTTCAACGAAGCGCAGGCGGTACTGAGCAACTGTTCGGCCTCAGAACAGCGGTTAAGTGCCAGCAGAGCGCGGACAGCGGTCACAGCCGCGCTCGGTTCGCTGGTGGCGGCGAAGGCTGCGGCAGCCGTTTCGTAGGCCTTCTCCGATTTACCCTCGGCCAACGACAGCCTGGCGTCCAGGCCCGGGGCGGTCGGGTCCTGCAGGGCAGCGAGGGAACCGATGTACCGGCTTGCCTCCCTGAGCTCATTGCAGGCGAGCGCGGTCTCGGCCTTCAGCCACAGGGTAGAACGGATAAAGACGGCCGGTGCAGATAAGCTGTCGAGTATCGCCAGCAGGTCTTTGTTCGGATTGGCAAGGAAGCTGTCGGTCCGGCTCGCCGTCAGCCGGCAGGCCTCCGTGCAGCGGCCGGCCTGTACTAAGTGGTATAGCCGTTCCTGCCAGTCCTGTTCAGTAAGCCACCAGTCGGCAGCCCAACTGTGCCAGCGGCGCTGACTTTCGGCATCGGCCCGCTGAATGTAGCTCCGGGCGACGTCCTGCGGGATTTGAATGATGCCGTAGAAGTCGGCAGGCAGGACGCCGGTGGGCGTGGCCGGCAGGATGTTCCGCGGGACCGGGGTCCGTAAGACGCAGGCCCGGCCGAACGTTTCGCGGTCCTCCGGGCTCAGTGATTCCCATTTGGTGCCGGCGTCGCAGCGTTTCATATCGAGAAGCACCTCGACCTGCATGCCGGCCTCGTTCACATGAGCGGTCAGTTCGGCGGCCCGTTCCTGACCGGCCTTTTCCAGGCAGTAGACCCGGCGCCGGCACTTGGACCCCTTCATGTGAGCCGACCAACAGACTGCCAGACCCGCGTCGGTGAGCTTCTTCATCTCGATCGAAGCATGGGCGCGTGTGATGCCGACCACGGAGGCGATGCCGTCCTGTGTGAGGTCAAAAGGAACATTGTACTCCATGGCCTGTGTCACTTCGGGAAAGCGGTTCAGATGAAGCATGATGCGGTCTTTGACCGTGATATCTTTCGCGGTTAAGGCGGACATGGGAGAACAATCTCGGTTGGACATTATAAAGGGAAGGCCTGCAGTCAGCCGCGCAGTCGGATATTCTGTTAATATTTCCGATGCTTACGGGTGCTTTATGCGCCGGCTTCTGATCTGTAGCGAAAAAGACATCGCGTCAAAGAACATCGCAGCGGCCCTGGTTGCCGCCGGTGGTTGGAAGGACCGGGGCAGAGACGGCGGGGCCGCTTATCAGATCCGCGGGGATGATGTGCTGATGACCATCCAGGAACTGCATGTCTGGGCCGACAATCTGGATAAAAAGGCCGCGGCGGCGGGATTTCCCGCTGACGTGGCGGTCTTCCTGTCCGAGCACGAGGCCGCCAGCGGTATGCCCGCACTCACGGTGCACCCGATTGGCAACTATCATGACGCGCGGGTTGGCGGTCGGTCCCAGACACTTGTAAAGCCTGCCCCGGCCCTGATGTCAAACGGGTTGCGGCTGATCAAGAAGTACTGCGATCTGCCCGGGTTCAACGTCTGCTTCGAAGCGACACACCACGGGCCGTATCTGGAACTGCCGACGTTTTTTATTGAGATCGGCAGCGACAGTCGCAACTGGGACCGGAAGGATGCGGCGGCGATCCAGGCCAGGGTAGTGGCCGAGGACATGACCGGGAACGACTATCCGACGGTCATCGGTGTTGGTGGCGGCCATTACACGCCCCGTTTCACTGAACTGGCATTGAGTCGCCAAGTGAACTTCGCGCATTTCCTGCCCAACTATCAGATGGAAGGCCGGGACGATGAGGACCTGGTTCGCTGTCTGAAATTGGCGAGTGCGGCGGCGGAAACTAAGCTGGTCTTTCTGCACCGGAAATCGATGAACGGTGCCCAGGCCGCGCGGATCCACCAGTTGGCAGAAAGCGCCGGACTGGAAATCCTGAAGACTGAAGACTTCGCACCACTTACTGAGAACTGACGTAAGTGCCCTTAAAAGGCTCGCCCAGGATGGCCTTTTTCAGATCGGCAAGGTCGCGGCCAGCGACCATGGCAATGTCGATTTTCTCTTCTGCGGCAATCTTTACGCCCAACGGGTCGAAGACCGAGGATTTGCCGGCCCCGTGGTCTTTGTAGACCAGGTCGCCGAGCTGTTTGATGGTAAGCCGATCGTATTTCACTGCATCCAGATGAGTGCGCGGATCGGCCGAATAGACGGCATCGACGGAAGTGGCGTTGATTACCCTGGCGCCGTGCAGGGCACGGGCGACCATGACGGCGACCGCATCGGTGGTGTGACCGGGAGCGGTACCGCCCATAACTACAATCCGGCCTGGGGCGTTCCGGGCCGCTGCTTCTTCGGCGGTTGTCGGAATGTCGGACGAGGACAGGTCGCCGAGCGCCAGGGCCAGCAGGCCGGCGTTCAGGCGGGTGGCACCAATGCCCAGCAGGTCAAGCCGGTCTTCGGTGCCGCCGAGCGCCCGGCCGGTGTCGGTATAGTACCGGGCGACCTTGCCGCCGCCGCAGACGACAGTAAACTGCACTTTGGCAGACATTTCTTTCAGCAGCGCCGCGAGGGCCGCGATGTAGGCGTCGTCGTGGTCATCGGGAATGAGGATGGAACCGCCGATGGATATGACGACCTTGTCCTGAGTCATAAGGCCGCCAATGCGCGGAACAGTCATAATCATTACGGGGCTCGGCGGGGGGTCAAAGGCCTTAATACTGCATTGCCTTACAATCTCTCGATGGTGGTCTCGGTCCGGGCGGCGGTGGTCCTGGTCGTGTTGACGGTAGCGGTAGCCGGCGGCTTCGTTGCCGCAGTGCTGACGGGCCAGGATACGGAAACCGACGACATCGGCGGGAGTTTTGATGCGGCTCAGTTGCCTTTTGTAGTGACCGACCACCGGGTGGCGGTTATCGGCGGGGGAAATAACGGCACACCTGGCGGCAACGCTTTTTACGGGGGCTGGGCCGATTTGGACCCCGGTGATATAGTGCTGATTGCCGCTGTGCCAGCCAACGTAACAGTTTTCGCCCAGCAGCTCCGGGCCTGCCTGGAGGCCGGCCATGCCGTGCTGTCTGTGGCAGGCGCAGATGTCTTTGCCGCTGCCAGTTTCACGGTCGATTTCATCGCCGGCGCCGAGGTCTGCGGACTGTACATCGATCCGGTGACCGGGACGGTCGTCGGCATCTCCTTCTCCTCAACGCATTATTCCGACCTCGCTGCGCAGATGTATTCCTGGGCGGACGGTATTATGCCGCACGGGCCGGTCGCATGGGCCGGTTCGCGTGCGTGCATATAAAAATCTTTAATAGGTGGGGAAGAATGGGAGCCCCAAATTGTTGGAGTCAATCGTATGGCAATCGACAATACTACAGATCGTGCTCGCTACGATTTCAAAAAAGCGATGCAGGAGATTAAGAACTATCGAGGAAAAGGCACCGAGCTTATTTCGGTGTACGTTCCGTATGGTAAGCTCATCTCGGACGCGATGGCTTATCTCCGTGACGAAGAGTCACAGGCTTCCAATATCAAATCAAAGACGACGATGAAGAACGTCACCGGTGCTATTGAATCGATCATGGCGCGGCTCAAGACGTTCGACAAGGTTCCCCAGAACGGCATTGTCATCTTCTGCGGACAGGTCCCCCGCGCCGGCGACCAGACGAAACTGGTGCAGTATACCCTTCAGCCGCCGGAAGCCATTACTGCTTTTCTTTATCGTTGCGACTCGACCTTTTTCACCGAGCCGCTGGATTCGATGCTCGTCGACAAGCGGTACTATGGTCTGATTACCATTGACCGTAAGGAGGCTACCATCGGCATGCTTGCCGGTACAAAGATCACAGTGCTGAAGCATTTCGATTCGCTCGTCCCAAGCAAACATCATCAGGGCGGTCAGTCCTCCGTCCGTTTCGAACGGTTGATCGAGATTGCCGCCCACGAGTTCTTCAAAAAGGTCGCCGACGCGTGCACCGTGTGCTTCCTTGACGACATTCTGGACATGGAGGGCATCATCGTCGGCGGCCCCGGCATGACCAAGGACTTCTTCATCAACAACAACTATCTTCACCACGAACTCATGAAGAAGATTGTCCACCCTTTCTTCGACACCGGCTATACCGACGAGTCTGGACTGAAGGAGTTGGTGAACGCTGCACAGGGTACCATCGTCGACATGCAGATTACCGGCGAGAAGGAAATGATGCAGCGCCTGTTCCGGGAGATTCGGAAGCCCGATGGCGGGCTGTCGGCCTACGGTGAGGTACAGGTCCGGCAAGCTGGTGCAATGGGCGCAGTCGAGACCTTCCTGATTTCGAGCGAACTGCGGAAGAGTCGCATCGTGATTCAGTGCTCGCAGGGACACGTACACGAGATTACCGTGGACGACCCCGACCTGCCGGTCCGCTGCCCCGATTGCGGGCAGACGACCAAGGTCACGGCAAGCAAGGACTTGGTCGACGACTTTTTTGAACTGTCGGAGAAATACAATGCCAAGATCCAGTTGATCTCCGGAGATTCGGAAGAGGGTGACATGTTGCTGAAAGCGTTCGGCGGTATCGCCGCGCTGCTCAGGTACCGGTACGAGTGATTATCATGAAAGTTCTGGAACAGTTCGAGAAGGAATGTGAAGATGCGGTCCGCCAGGCGCTTGTCGCGCTTGGGGCGCCGGCTGACACGCCGCTGGTCAAGGAGATCCCGGACAACGCGGACTTGGCGATTCCGTGCTTCATGCTGTCGAAATCCCTGCGCAAGCCGCCGGCGGCCATCGCCCAGGAAATCGCGGCACAGCTCAAAGTGCCCGCCGGTCTGATCACCGGAGTAACCGCACTCAACGGCTATCTCAACTTTACGGCGGACAGCGCCGCAATCGTGCGGGACACTCTGACCGAGATCACCGAGAAAGGCAAAGATTTCGGCAAGCACGCGCCGACCGGGCTGCGGGTCAACGTGGAGCACACCTCCACCAATCCGACCGGGCCGGTCCACGTGGGCCGGGCCCGGAACCCTATCATCGGCGACACCCTCGCCCGCTGCCTTCGTATGTGCGGCCACGACGTGACCACTGAGTACTACGTCAACGATGTGGGCAAACAGATGGTCATGATGGCCTGGGGCGTGACCAATGTCACCCCCGCCGAAGTCAAACAAGAGATTGAGGAAACCGGAAAGGAGGACGACCGGGACAAGGTCGACCACCGGCTGGTCTACAACTACCGCGTTGCCACCAAGAAGATCCACGATGACCCGGTCATGGAAGAGCAGATCGCCGAGATGGTCCGGAAGTTCGAGGCCGGCGACCAGGCCACCATCGACCAGGTCAAAGGCATTACCGAAAAGATGCTCGGGGGCATCAAAGAGACTCTCTCCGCGATGAACGTCACACTCGACCGCTACACCTGGGAGTCTTCGCTAATTGCCAGCGGTGCCGCCCGGCAGATCGTCGAGCGGTTGAAAGCTACCAAGTATGCCGGGCAGGCCGCGGACGGCGCCTGGTTCCTGGACCTGAAGGACTTCGGAATCCACGGCAAGAACACCAACTTCACATTCACCAGGGCGGACGGAACTACACTCTACACCACCCGGGATCTGGCCTATCACCTGGACAAGTTCTCCCGGTCCGATCGGGTCATCGATGTTCTCGGAGAGGACCAGAAGCTTGGCTCCCAACAGCTGTGTGCCGCCCTGAAGATCATGAGCGTCGAACAGAAGCCTGAGCCGCTATTCTATGCGTTCGTTGCCCTGCCCGAAGGCCGTATGTCGACCCGGAAGGGCGTCGTCGTGTACCTGGACGACCTAATCGACGAGGCCTCTGATCGGGCATACGAAGAGATTAAGAAGCGGCGGAACGACCTGCCTGAGAACAGGATGCGGGCTATTGCCCGGCAGATCGGCGTCGGTGCCGTGCGGTACAACATCGTCCGTGTGGCTCCGAGCAAACAGTTGGTCTTCAAGTGGGAAGAGGCGCTGAACTTCGACGGCAACAGCGGACCGTACCTGCAGTATGTCCATGCCCGGGCCTGCAGTATGCTGCGGAAGGCCGGGACCTTCGAACGGGATACCGACCCCGCCAAGCTCACAGACGAGTACGAGATCCGGCTGGCCAAGGCCCTGGCTGGCTTCGAGGACGTCCTGCAGGATGCCGGCAACAACATGCATGTGCACCAGCTGCCCGCTTACGGCCATAAGGTCGCCGCGCTGTTCAATCAGTTCTACGCTGAGGTCCCGGTCCTGCAGGCCGGGGCGAGCCGTAACGCCCGCCTGACGCTGGTCGAGTGCACCAAGATCGTGCTTGCCAATGTCCTGGACTGCCTGGGCATTGCGGCTCCCGAGGAGATGTGAACATGGAATTCCGCGTCATGAAACTGAAGGACATCCCGGCGGTTCGGAAGCTGGAACTTGCCTGCATCAAGGAGTACTTCAGCGAGACCATCGAGAACAAATGGGACGACCTGCCTCAGGATTGGAAGGACAACCTGGGTGCCAGCAGCACCAACCACTACCGGCCGTATCTGGACAGCGGCCTCAGTTTCGTCGCGGAAGAGGACGGGGAGATTTACGGGTTCATCTTCGCCCAGATGCTCCATCACATCGCGGACTGCACCAATCTGGTGTGGATTGAGAATCTGGGTGTCGACCCGCTGGTCCGTCGGCAGGAGATCGGCTACCGCCTGCTGCGGGAGACCCTGCGGGCCGGCCGTGCCCAACACGCCGAGGTGGCCCACAGCATGATTCAGCCGGACAATGCACCGTCGATTATGCTGCACAAGAAAATTGGGTTTTTTATCGACCGGCGCGAAGTGGCACTGATGGACCTGCAGGACCCCAAACTGAAACTCTGAAAAAAATATTTTCCATCCCTCTGGGGAAGGGGTGGACCTTTTTAATATTCGTAAAATGGAAAAGGTCCGGAAAAGAATTGAGGTGCCGGGGCCGGATCACTCGGTCTTGCCGGCTTTCTTGGCTTCTTTCTTCGCCTGTTCGTCCTCAATCCGCTTCTTCTGTTTATTGGTGGCGCGGGTAATGAGCATTGTTGCGGCAACAGCCAGGATAGTGACGATCAGGGCATAGATCAGCATGCCGAGCAGGTCGTTGCCTGAGTCGAAAACCCTGGCAACGGCAGTTTTGATGGTCTCGTTCCAGGCCAGCGCCGCGACCAGGCCGAAAGCGGCGATGATCAGCGAGGAAAGTGATTTAAGGAACTCCAGTTTGAATTCGCTTGCTCCCATAGGCCCATTATTAATCTGTCGGTATTTTACTTTAGCGCGGATGTGACAATAAAAGGGCCTATCGGAAAAGATCCGACAGGCCGTGAAAAGTTTACTTCCGCCGGGAACTGACGTACTTGAGCTTCTTGGGCATCTCTTCCGTCTTGGCGGCCGGAGAGGTTTCGTGCTCCTTCCCGGTCTCCAGTTTCTGCTCGTGCATCTCGGTGAAGGAAGCAGGCTTCTTCTCCGCGGCCGGAGCCGCGGTCTGCTTGCCTGTCTCGGAGTTGTACCGCCGCCGCTGAGTAGTGCTCTTTTTCTCTGCATTCGGGAGTTCTTTGCCTTTCTTTTTCTCTTCTGCCAGCTGAGTAAAGGTAACGTCGGGCTTCTCTTTCACGCGGTTCCGCATGACGTAGTAGACGGCGATGATGATGATGACGCCGATGGCGATGAGCACGATGTACGGTGTCCAGCCGGACCAGATTGAGGCCGGGACATCAATGGTGACGATCGCGGTGTTGTAGCCGTCGGCGAAATATTCCGTCGGGGTGCAGATGATCTCGACGGTATGCGTGCCGGCGGACAGGTTGAAGGTCAGTGCGGCCGTGCCGGTGGCGTTCTGATCATCATTGGCCTCAATGATGATGGTCTGCGTAGCATAGACTTCGGTCTCGTTATCTGGATTGACAGCGGTGACCGTAACATCGTGAGCGACTGTGTCGTAATTGATGACGGTGACGTGAATCGTGCCGGCCGAGCGCTCGGCAAAGTCGGAGTAGGTGATGTTGCCGTCCAGACCTGCCATTGAAGCGTCGCTGTCGTCAGCGGTCAGGATTGCGGTACATGTGAAGGCCATCAGGACGATGGCGAACGCGGCGGCATATTTCCGGGTCATCATGTAATAATCTCCTCAAGGCGTTCCGTAGCAATTGCTTTCCGGATTTCCGCCGCCAGGCGCCGACCGGTGCTCATGTTGGTCCGCCAGAGAGTGTTGCCGTAAGGGTGGCCGACGGACATGTGCACATTCGTACCGCCGCCGATCCGGGGCGCCACGTCGTAAATGAAGAAATTCAGGTCCTTGTCGACGCAGGTCTGCAGGCAGAACGGTCCGATGATGCCGGGCCGATAGTACTGCTGGGTGGCCTTGACGTACTTCTCGCCGAGGGCGAAGGCCTTGTCCAGGAGGGATTCCCGGAGAGTGGCCGAGTTGTGGCCGCAGACCGTGTACTCGGGGATAATGCTGTCCTCTTCCAGTTCGACCTGTTGCTTCGCGGGCAACCGGACGTAACCGTCCAGGGACGATTCGAACCGCCAGTCAATGCCAAGCAGTTCCAGTTTCTCTCCTTTCTCTTCCAGCGGGTCGTAAAAGAAGTCTAGGTTGAAGACCGGACCGATGATGTACTGCTCCATCCGAGCGTGCTTCTCGAAATCGGTGTCCAGAACACCCTGGGCGATCAGTTCCTGGGATTTCTGCTGGTACTGCTCGTAGTCCTTTGCGGTGAAGAAGCCCCGTTCAAGCTTCTTGACATGGTGGTGGACCTTGATGATGGTCAGGCCGTCGATGTCCTCGGGCTTGTCGACCTTCTTCGGGTAGGGTAGGTTGGCCTTTTTCAGCAACCAGTAGTAGTCGCGGTCCCCGCCCCGCTCTTCGGAGCGGAGCAGGTTGCGGCTGCCTACCATAGGCACCTTGAAATCGTTCTCGACCTGGTCGATACCGCAGTAGGCGACAAAGGACCGATTCGGGACGAACAGAGTGTTTGAGTCCATCAGATACTGCTGGTTGGACGGGGTGAGCAGGTCGTTGAATTTAGGCAGGATCATTGCTTCGTCGACCACTCCGCGGATGACGTTTCCGGCGGCGTCGCGCTGGGACTTAAAATAATTCGCGAATGTACGTTCCCGGCCCTGCTGACAGACTGCCAGCGTGTGAAAGCCCTCCGACACCGCGCCGTCGCAGGTGTCGAGTGAGGAATGGGACGCCAGGACGCCGATCCGGGCGTTCTTCTGATTGTACCGGCCGAGGTTGGCCAGCACTTCATCTCTGCTGATCATCGTGTAGCCTCTTGAAGGCCCTAATCCCGTTGCCGATATAACAGTTTACCCGCGCGTTGCTTTTTAGGGTCTTCCGCCTCGGGAAAAACCGGCCGGCCCCGACGGTGTCAGATGAACACGGCAATGACAGCCACCAGGATCAGCGAGCCGACCAGGTCCATCACCGAGGAGGTGATCGGAATGGAATGGTCGTCGGGGTCGAGACCGAAGCGGGTGGTGATGATGGCCACGTAGTACGACAGCAGGTTCAGCGCGGTAGTGGTCAGCAGACCGGCCACGATAATGATGATCATAGTCGTCAGGAAACCGGTGTTCGCTTCCGCGGTCAGGAATGCGGCGCCGTAAGAAATCAGCCCGATGTAAGTGAATGTGACCAGGGCGCAGATGTACATCACGACAAAGTCCTCAAGCGCCGGCCGCGCAGGGATGCCGGTCGGCCGGATAGTACCCAGGTGGATCTTTGAGGAAAGACGCGAGGTCAGCATCCCGGACAGCGCGTTGCCCTCATTCAGGAAAGCCGGGAGCATAATCATCAGGACGCCGTAGGTGACCAGGGATGTCTGCTCACCCTGAATGACGATGCCGGCGCCAATCTCGAAGAACAGGCAGCCGAAGAGCACCGGGAAGGACTGGAGAGTGATGCGCCTGGCCTCGCCGATGTAATCACGCCGGCCGCCCCTCTGATGGATGACCCATGCCGTGAGGGCCAGGGTGACGGCGATCATTGCCAGGGACAGGTACGCGATCAGTTCTTCGCCGGCCGCACCGGTGCCAACGCGCAGGTATATCCAGGTGGCGAAGAAGATCATCGGCATGGTCACGATATCGCCGACCGCGGCGATGAGCGGAGCCGTGATATTATCCACGTCCCATTCCCGCCGGTTGCCTTCCCAGGCGATGAGAATGTTGACCATCATGACGATGATCCCGGCGAGGAAGCCGCCCAGTGTGGAGATGAAGACGAAGTCCCAGACCGACTGAGTTCCGTTAAAGAAGAGGATGGCGATGGCCCAGGCGGCGAAACCCATTAGCACCGACATTAGCAGAGTGAGCGTGATTGTACCATCGACGTTGGCCCGCAGGGCGGTCCCTTTCCGGAAACTCATCTCGAAAGTTCCCATATTCATGGCAGTGCCGATCCGGCTGCCCATGGCCCCGAAGATGTTGCCGCGCATACCGATGGCTGCGTAGATGAGAATCATCATGCCGGGGATGAGATAAAGATAGTCCGTCATTTGGTTGAGGAGCAGACCGGCAAACAGGTCGGCGGAGCCTGCAATGATCAGCGCAGACATGCCCATGATAAACACGGCTCTGTTCGCGGTGAAGAACCCGATGACTCCTTTCCGAACGCCCGCCAAATAAAAACCCCCTCAGTGCATACCGATCAGCCCCGTGACACCTTCAATCTATAAAGGATGAACGGGACAGGATGTCGATTTGTCCGAGGACAAACGTTAAGTTAGGGGAGGACGTATGTCTGACTGAATATCCCTTCCAGTACGTGGTGAACAGAAGTTGCCTTGTAGTAGCGCGGTCCCCGCCGCAGCGGGAACGTTTTTCCGGAGTGTGCGTCCATGAGTGACGATGAGAACGATGTCTCCGGCCTGAATCATGTCGACATGTCGGTGCGTGAACTGCTCACCGAGATGAAAGATACATCTGAGGTCATCACCGATCTCGCGTACGCCTCGCTCATGTACAATAGCCAGCCCATGGCCGACAAAGTCCGGGGACTGGAGAAGGACATGGATGATCTGAAGTACTCCATCCGTTACAAGGTCTTGATGTCCTGCCGGACCAGGGAGGACGCGCGGCAGCTCTCTGGACTGCTCGAGGTGGCCTCGGCCGCCGACCGTATCTCGGACGCTGCCTCGGAGATTGTGGGCCTGTTAAACCTGCCGGCTGAGCGCCGGCCGTTCATCTCCGAGATGCTTTCAGAATCGGGCGAGAAGATTCGCATCCTGCGGGTAAAGCCGCAGTCCGACATGATCGGTAACACCATCAAGAAACTGGCTGTCGAGGCTTCAACCGGCTGCAAGATCATCGCCCTCCGCAACCGCCACGGATGGACCTACGACCCGGACGACGAACAGAAGATTCACGCCGCGGACGACCTCATCGTCCGCGGCACCGACGAGGGTGCCGACCGGTTGTCGCAGTTCACCGAAGGCCAGGAAAAGTGGGAGTTCCCCGATCCCATTGACGAAGAAGATGCGGAAGAGGACGCCGACGACGAGGAATCAATCGAGCAGGAACTGCGCGGAGATGAGGAGGAATGACCATGAGCCACCTCGAGTCGATGCTGCTGGAGCTCAAAGACACTTCTGAAATCATGGTGGATCTGGCCTATTCCTCGCTGCTTTACGATAACACGGAGATTGCGGAGGAAGTCGTGACCCTGTCCGGGAACCTGGACGAGCTCGCGAACCATATTCAGGACGAGGCCATAAGTCTAGGCCAGGCCAATCCGGCCGACGTGGCTCGGGTCGTAGTCATTTCCCGGCTGCAGGCATCTATCATGGACATCGCCGGGGCCGCAGAGCACATTGCGGACGTCGTCCTGCGGGGTCTGGCTGAGCACCCGGTGCTGGCCATGTCCATCCGGGATGCCGACACTACGATTTGCCTGGCCAAGGTGGCGCCGGATTCAGTGCTGGCCGGCAAGACGTTCGGCGAGATATCGCTGAGCACCCGGTGCGGCATGTTTGTCATCGCCATCCGCCGGGACAAAGACTATATCTTCGGTCCGGGCCGGAACAACAGGATGGAGGCCGGCGACATCTTGATTGCCCGCGGGCCCGAAGAAGGCGAGGGCTATTTCAAGGACCTGGCCGACGGTACCGAAAAAGAGCTCTGAACAGCTGTTTTATTCAGGCCAACAGCAGAGCGGCATACTGGCCGGCCACGGCGCCGAGCACGGTTACGCCGGCGTTGAGCACGAAGTTCAGCCCTGCATCCCACACCCGGCCGTCGAAGAACAAGGTCGTGGTTTCCAGGGTAAAGGTCGACATGGTTGTGAACGCGCCGAAAAGACCGACGAACAGGAACAGCCGCACAGCATCCGACATTTCGGTGCTGAACGAGAAGAAGATCAGGGCGACTAGGAAAGCGCCGAGAATGTTAACCGCGAACGTCGACCAGGGGAACTGACCGGAAGGCACCAGCTGGCCCATGCCGAAACGCAGGACCGCACCGACCGCACCGCCGCAGGCAACGAGGGCCACGGCCTCCAGCATACTGACGTCCATGAGAGCCGGCATGAGCCTGAAATATTTAGCCCTTAAGCAGGTCATTGCGAAAAGGCGGGTCGGCAGATTGTTCAGATGTGCCACGGCAGGTCCTGCGCTCGAAGGTTGAAATGCCGCCGGCTGGATTGGTTCAGTACGGAGTGGAAAAACGGTAATTTGGAGCAGGTCAAAACGCAGTTGGTGATCGAACAGAACGGATGTCCAAAAGTACGCATCGTTGGCAGCGGTCGGGGAGGTCACAGAGCCAGGCACGGCTCGGCCCGTCCGGACAGACACCAGCAACTGAACCTTATTCTGCCGTCAGGGGACGACAGTCTTCACTTCGCAGCGGTCTTTTATAAAGCGAGTCAAGACAACGGCCTCTGAGTCGTCAGAGAAATTGTAAAATGGTAGCCTCGCTCAGATTCGAACTGGGGTCCCAAGATCCAGAGTCTTAGATGATTGACCACTACACTACGAGGCTATCGGACCCTCTCATTACGGCCCACTTTTAATAACTTTCTATGAGCAACC
>Ga0265294_10000360_pt1 | contig 60612 bp, 69 predicted proteins | sample MunlanPumphouse3_FD_192504 | JGI IMG/M metagenome (GOLD analysis project Ga0265294, IMG submission 192504) | Groundwater microbial communities from a municipal landfill in Southern Ontario, Canada - Pumphouse #3 | ecosystem: Environmental > Aquatic > Deep subsurface > Groundwater | place... | reverse complement strand
ATCATCTTTTATATAATTTGTTCTAGAACAAGAAATGTGCCTACCAACAATAATATCTGCTAACATATCAGTAATAAGAACATTTACGCGGTTAGTATAAATTTCATCGGTTTTTATTTTTATTTGATGTTTTAAATTTTCAATAAAATTATACAAATCATAGATAGTGTTACCAATTTTATTTAAATTCAATTTATAACCATTATATATTTTAATTGACATTATTAGATCCTTTTTTTAAAAAATGCCTGGATATATTTTTTTAAAATCTTCATGTAACGGAATCATTAGTTCTTTCATTTGTTCATGAGAATGACATTCCGGAGTACCTCTTAATTCAAAAATATGTTTCCATTCAGCAAGGTTCGCAGTTATTATAATTTCAGTTTTTAGATCATTAGGTAAAACGGCACGAGCTCTGTCCGGTTTAAAATTATATCTATTTATTAAATTTAAATAATTAATTTCTACATTACTCATAGCACCAAACCACAGCTGAATTTCATCACTTACAAATTCTTCATTTCCTTTATATATTCCTTCTTTTACTTCATCATAAGCCCATAATGGAATAATAAAAGTCAAATTATTATCAAATTTATCTTTAGAGTAATTACACCATCTAGTACTTTCTTGTGAAAATGATGCAACTCTATGACGAACTAATTCATGAGATATTCCTCTATTTGTTATAAATAAAACAGTAACAGAGAACATATCTAATCTACGTCGATGATTTAAATATTGTATTGTTTCTTCATCTGGATAAATAAAATTATCTTTTTCAGAAAATTCCCATTCATTAAAAGCCCGCATGTTTCCTGCAACCACATATCCAATTCCATGTGGCAATTTCAAATAATTTAAAAATTTTGAATTTGTTGGAATTATTAAATGTGGATAAACTCGTAATTCCCAACTATGTTCTAAAACTGAGAAATGTTTATTATTAATAAGTTTATTAACAAAATTATTAGTTGAATTATTAGTTATATTATTTTCTGATTTGTAGCATATTTTACCAGCATATTCAATCAAATCTAATTGATTTTTAGTATAATCATATGGTAGAGATAATGTTAAATTCGATGCTGCTAGAAATTTATAATATGGTTTAATTAATAACATAAATAACGAACTCCTATACACTAAAAAAAGTAGTGCATGATGATATTAATTTTAATATCATCATGCACTTTAATGTGTTAACTTAAAATCATTCCAGGTGGAATAATTGGAGTAATATCATCATCTATTGGACGTTCTTGACTTTTTTCGGATTTACGTGTTTTCTTTTTCTTCCGAATAACTAAAAACGTCGAATTTGAAGTTGAAACTATTTCATTGTATTTTAATGGTCCAACCACTTCCATGAGAAGTTTTAAGTCTGTTGAATTTCGTGCTGCATTTTGATATGCTGCACACCAATTTTCTCCATTTTCTAATGTAACATCTTTTATGTTAATTTTATCTTCATGCATTAATTGAGCAATTTTTTCTTTAATTTCATTCATAGTTTCAGAAATTCGGTCTTTCTGTCTATGAAGATGTGTATATTCTTCAAAAAGTTTTTCATATTCACTTTTTGTCATTTTTAGGCCTCTTTTTATTTTGGATGGTTGTCAATCCACCATTGAAGTAGTTCGTTATCTGATAGTTTATTATCCTGTCTTGGCTTTTTTTGCCAATATTCATCCATATCGTTTTTTATTATATCGTATAATTCACACACAGTACCTCCTACTATTAGTGAAATAACAGCAACCAATCCGATGTTTAAAAGAAACAATGCAAGTTTCCTTTCTCATGAGAATTATGAAATTCTCCAGAGAATGGAATCAATGTTCTTAAGTAGTAAAGGTCTTATATAGTTATTTGCAAACCGTTCTGTATCACCAAAATCTACAAGTTCTGAAAAATAAGAAAATTTATACAACAGTTTTTGATATAGAGTATCCGATTGAACAGTGGAATCTATTCTCTGAAGTTTTAATAATTCATCTACAATATTATTTATTGTTTTAACTAAATTTTCTTTTAAAAGGGTATAATCACCCTTGAATTTATTTTGAATAATAAAGTCAAAATCTTCTAATGTATCACAATTTAATCGATTAAGAAGATTTGGAATGATAGTATTAAAACCATCTACACATATAAAACTATAAGCAATATTACCTACTTCTAATAATTTATTAGGGATTGACATAGCATTGTCGAAATCGACTATTGATAAATATTTGTCATTGACATAGTCCAACATATTAGATAATATGTCTGGTCTGTATGATTGATCAATATTGTCGATAATATTAATTCCCAAATTATTAAAGTGGACATACTGATTTTTTATATGTTCTTCCATTTCGTTCAACTCTTCAAAATCTGCAATATTTGAATTTATAGGTATTTGATTTGAACTATCTATTGTGTTTAAATCAATCTGATAAATCATAATTCTAAAATTCCTTAAATCAAAATGTTGCCACCAGTAGCGTTTTCCAAATTTTCAATTATATTTATTTTGATAAAACCTGTATTACAAATCATAGACGCTACATATGTATCATCAGACTTCTGCTTTCCAATCGAAATTTCATATTCTTCAGCTGGAATCGAGAAATATGCAACACTTCTAAGTGCTAGATCTGCATTTGTTTCATCTAATTTGGCCGCTTTCTGATCAGTAATATAATCACTAAATAAATAAATAGCAGTATCTGGTACATAAACTGCTTTTAGTAGATCTTCTTGAATAAGAAAATCTACATATGGTGCATCACTTGCCAAACCTACAATAATATTTCTAGTGGATTTGTCTATTTTGATAGAACAAATACCCTCATAATTAGATAGATCTGGTAGTTTGATGGATTCAACTAAACTATCGATTTGTTTTGGAAGAAAAAGTTTAATCTCTCCATTTGTTACGATGAATCTTGAATTTCCTGGATCGTCCATAATAAAAATATCATTGTTATTTTTAAATGTCTTAAATAACTTGATATATTTCTTAGGATTTATAATTTGTAAATCGATCTTTTTATTTCCGAATATTTCTTCAATATTCGCACTAATAATTACACCAGATGAATTCTGAGTAATAAGTGATTCTTTAATAACTAATGAATCATTACTTGATTTATCTGATATTAATACATTCAAAACCTTCAAAAGACTATCAAACTTTGCCGGTGAAATTTGGCAAATAATAGTATTTTCTTCCAAAGGTTTGAAATTTGTTAATGATGATAACGGCGATACATCTTGAGTATTTGTATTTGTCTCATCAACTTGTGCCGGTATATCAAATGGATTATCTATAATAGCTTCGGTCATTTAACTTTTTCTCCTTTTTTCAAAATCTGATAGTTATTTGCAATTTATCTATTGTATTTTCAACTACAATAATTCTATTATACTTTTTTGGTTGTTCATTTTTTGAAATAATAAAATTATTAATATTTGAAATCAGATTATTATTAAATTCCCCAGGATCATTTTTATCTGGATCTCCATAAAATGCATTACAATCTTTTTTACTTTCAAAACCCAAAACAATTGTTTTTTCATTTTTATTAATATTTTGAAACGTTCTGGGTGTTTTACAACTATTTATTGTATTTAATAAAATTTCTGGAATCCAGTCAGAAGGTATATTTTTCAATAAACCAGTTCGTTCAAATATTTTAATTGGATCAACTTTATATTCTTCAAAAACTTGTTCTTGTAATGTTTTAGTTTTTTTAGCTGAATCCCGTACATGAACTTCATCTACTGCTGTTAATGTGATATTTTTTGACATTTCTTCTCCTGTTTTTAACTGAAGAAAAATAAATTAATTGGTGTAAAGAGCTAGATTCAGCCATCAGTTAGACGATGGCTGAATCTCCTTTCATCAATCAATAATATTATTTCTATATTAAAATTTTGATTATTAAAATTACTTATTTATTTTCAGGTTCTATTTTTTTAAGTTCGTTTAGAACTTCTTTCATATTTTTCAATGTTTCTTGTGAATCATCAATTATATTACCAAGATTAGTGAAATAATTTTGGTCTTTATAATTACTCCAAATTACATTGGTAAGATAAAATTGTAATTGATTAATTTTTGTTTTTAATGCGGTTATTATACCGTCTTTCTTTATTTGTTCAATGTCGAGACTCATTTTGTTTTTATACCTTTTACTTTTTCTTGCATATTTTTATGAATTTCACGAATTTCACTTTCAGGCATGATAAGAGCATATGCTCCATACATGGCTATAAGTACTTTTCTCCAATTTTTAACTTGTTCATCTGTTAGTTCCATTTCCTTTTATTTCCTTTTGTAAAAATAAAAAGCAAAAGGGGCACTTTATAAGCTGCCCCTTAACCCGCCCTACTTTTTAATAGTAGGTGGGTTGAAACACGTTGTTGCTCTCTTCCAACGCGGCCGCTCTGGCCGCTGAAAATTGAATTTCTCAATCCTGGTGGTCTCACCAGATGGGTCGACCACAAATACCTCACCACCTGTGAAGGCAGCGAGATTCGGTTCCGCCACCAAGGTGGCGTTACCGTATTCTCTGTTGGCAGCCGCTCTCACGGCCGCCAAATGTTCGCGATCACCATCATTCGCGGAGTCTAATCTCCGAGAATGGTGATAGAATATTACGTCTGACACTTTCCCATCTTGGGACATAGCCGTTGCTTTTTGTAGCCAGGTTTTCATAGTTAATCTCTCCTATTTTCAATTAATGAGCCCATCCCATTGACGGGCTCGTTGTATATATTATTTCTATATTAAACTTTTAAATATCAAAAATTTAATTGATAGATAGACCCATACCTAAAATGAAGAGATTGAATATATCTTTAGTACCACCAGTTTTAGTTACTGTGGGTAGGAGAGGCATTTCACCATTTTCTATAATTTCATTATACAGTTCTCGTTTTGTTTTGTGTTCGTCACTTCTTGGACCAAGTAATTCCGATATAATGTTATTTGCATCATAAGTTAGAAAGGCATAAAGATCTAAACCTCCAATACTCTGACCACCTTCTTGAGATTTTCGTTTTGTAGGTTGTCTTGTGAGAGATGTAAACTTTCCGGTTCCTCTAACATTTGCATATACATCAGAATAATGTTCTAATACCATAGTATATGATATTCCAACTGGAACAGGAACATCTGTCCATTGATCAAGTTCTGAAATATAGACTTTTTCTTCAAGTGGGATATTGATAAATTTAGCAGCATCTCGAATTTGTTGAAAACTTATGTCTTCAAAAGGTTCTACAACACAGAATAAATTAATTTCATCATTTTTAATTGCTTGACGAAGTTTACTACCAGTATAACTATTGACATTAGCTTCTATCTGATCTGCTAATTTTTTAGGTCCAGTTATATGATATAAGTCTACAATAAACTTTGCAATTTTATCATTTGTAATTTTAGAATCTTCCGACATTTGTTCTAATTGAAGATTTGCATTGTAAAATATTTTTCCCAGATATAATTCTTTTAATAACGCTATATTTCGTCGACCTAGTACAGAACTTGGTGAAATAAAAATATCGATTTCATTTGTAAATTTACCTTTAGTAGTAGTTTCTAAAATTTTAGAAACTACTCCTTTTGCACCATATCTATTTGATAATTTATCACCAATATTAATACTTTTAGTTCTTTTAATTCTATAAACTATTCTTGTACCATTAAAAATATTTCCTTTTAATTTATGACCTCCAGTTGGTATAAAACTTAAATTCATATTATCAGTAACTGATAATAAATCATCGGATTTTACATTTTCAGATAATTTTTTAATTATTTGTTTTTGTTCTTTAACTAGAGTTTGGTGAAAATTTTTTATTTTAGCATCTACCGTAGTAGGATTATTAATATAAACTTTAATATCAACTATTTCACCAGCAGTAGCTAATTTTTTAATATTTTTATCACTATGAGAGATTAACAGATTAAAACTTTCTTCTCCTAGTTCATCAGACATAATTTTTGAATTTTCAAGATACTCATCTATAGATAAATTAAATGTAAATTCTACTAATGTGTCACCGTCATTTAATATTTTACCAATTTCATTTTCTATTGTAATAACTTTTGCACCCGGTGGAATAACCACATCTATTTCATCAATAATATCAGTTGTTGTTTGTTCGGCAACTTTTTTAGAGATTACATATGAATCTTCATGGTTATATCCCAAATAATTGAAGATAGCAACATTGAGATTTTTTCCACCACAATAAACTCCATTATGATTAAAATTTTTAGTAAATGCAATAGGTTGATTTGCTTTAAATTTTTCACCAGCTTTTAAAGTGTGCATTTCTAATGCAATATAAGAACCACGTTTAGTTCTACTTATTCTAGGTATTATATCAAATGTATGAATAGAATTGTCGGCATATTTTATCGTGATGATTTTATTTTTATCAACGTCTATAACAGTTCCATCTTGTTTTGCAAGATGAATAAATCTAGAAGATGACAATTGAGGAACTATAAATTCTGCCCCAGAACATACTAATGGTTGTTCAGAATCATTAATTGGTGTGGCTTGATTTATATGAGTCCTTGCTAATGTTAATCTATCTGAATCTACTTGATTTTGAAATGGTGTTAATGATTCATCAATTGTTAACATTTGCCAGCATGATAAATCTGAAATAGTTTTAGCACCATATGAACCATATTTATTACTAATAATTGGTGTTAAGGTATGATGAATTGTTAAACCAACATCGACATATTCTGGAGTACTAATTGCACTAATGTTTCCATATTGTGATGGATGAATATTTCTATGTTCCTTCTTAAAAGCTTTTCGAGAAGGAACACCACCTTTTCCACCTTTTGTAATTCGACTCGCTAACATTATCTCGCTAATAGGAGTAACTGGTTCTGCATTTTGTAAAATTCCTGCTGTTGTTAGAAGAATATTAATAACACTTTCAGGAACTAAAAATAATGATGCATCAGTTTCACCACTTAAAACTTTTTTACGATAAAAATTGTGAGATAACTTAATTTGTTTATAAATAAGATTTAATATAATTTCACTTAATCTTGCACGATAAATTCTCAAATCAGACAAAGATTCGACTTCACCATTTAATAATTTATCAACTGCTACTTTTGAAGATAAATCAACTAAATTAGTAGGTTGACTTTCAAATTGTAAAAGTTCTTTAGTAATAGGATCAACAAAATTTTCAGTTAATAATCGAATACGAAGTATTGATTTTGATCCATATACATGAGATATATAATCATAAATTTCAGTTGGATCTGTAAGATCTTTGATCGGATTTTTTAGTTTAATATTAGTCAAAAATGCATTTAGAAATAATTGTTGTTTTAATCCTTCTGGATTCATTTTCAAAAATTTACCATCTGCAAGTTTAACATAATATAAATCAGTTTTATCTGAAATTGAATCGACTATTTCATAATTAATTTCAAAGTCATTAAGAGTATTTAATAATCCTTTTTGACTCCATAAATATAGAATTAATGGCATTTTGATACCACCAATGTGAATCCACAAATATGGTAAAGCTTTTTTCGTTTTTGATAAATTATCTTGTGGATTAACACTGTGAATTTTATCTAATAATATTTCAAATATAAATTCAAATTTATTTTGCTTAATAGTATTGTTATTTTTCAGATCTATCAATTTAGTAGTGTTTGGATCTGTTGTAATGTTTTGATTTTTTGATTGATATACTTTTTCTCCAGTAAGATATAAAATACTCCCATCAGTAAATTCACAATATGAATCAGTTAATTTTTTAATAAGATTATTATATTTCAACTCAATATATTTTAAAATTTCATTAACTTCAATTGGAGTATATTTAGAATTTTCTAATCCAACATGAACAATTGCGTAATTTGAAATTAGACGTGTTTTATTTTTATCGGTTTTTGTTATTGGTCGAAGAAATTGTTGATTTGACATGATATATGAATTATTGTGTAATTTAAAATATTTTTCATTAACCGGCGAAGGTACAAATAATTCTACATCATACGGTTCTTTCTTTCCACCATTCAAATTTTGTAAAGTAATCTTATAATTGATATACCGATCTTTATTATTATCAACTACTTCATGTGTAATCTTTTTAACTTTTATAGGAAATTCTGTACCAATACTTTCTAAAGATCCAAATAATTTTGTAATGTTTTCATGAATAGCAGTTTCAAACTCAAATTTTTGTCTATGTTGACCAGTTGTATATTTTAAATCAATTAATTCTTTTGGATTAATAATATTATTAGTTTCATAAATATTTAAAGGAACTTTATAAGTACTTAATTGTTTTAATTTCTCAAATAATAAATCTGGTCGATTTAATTGTTCATCTGTTAATGTGTTAGTTCCATTGAGAGTGAAATTTATAGCTTTTAAAACTAATTCTTCAGCCTTCTCTTGTGAAGGTTTAATATTATTTGTTTTAATATAAGTATTTAAAGCAATTTGAACATTAGCAACAATATCAGGATCTGTTATTTTATAATGTTTTAATGCTTTTTTAAGATCTTGTTGGTTTAATTCTATTTTTATTTTATTAGAATAATTTTCACCATCTGAAGAAGCTACTAATGATGATGATTTTAAGGTTTGTACTATATTTGTTATTAAATTATTATTTGGTTTATTGGCAAGATCTTCTTCTGGAACATTTTGAGAAACTGTAAAAGGAATTTCAGTTTCTTTTTTAGAATCTGCAATTGGGGATTCTTTAAGACCCTCGAGATCAGTTGCAACTTCATTTGTATTATAATGAGTAAAAATTTTTGAAAGATTTGGAATTATTATTTTTGTTTTACCATCTTCTCTATTTAAAAGAGGCATTATGGTCGTTTGACAATCATGAATTGTAACATAATTATCAAAGAATTGCATATTTTCAATTTCATCTTTTTTAATTAACATTCGAATATTTGTGATGAGATTTAATAATCTACCAGATTGATTTTTAATTAAGAATATAAAATCTACATCATAATCTACATTTTTTTCTTTGATTTGTTTATATAATTTTGCAAATTCATTTATTAATAATGCAAAAACGTATCGTTCAGAGAAAGTTTGAATAAGAAAATCAAATCCTTTACTCCAAACTGTACTGTCGAAAAAGTAAAACATTGCTGTATTTTGAGAAGTTACAATATTTTTCTTATCTTTTTCAATTATGGAACTATTATAAACTCGTAATTGTTTCGCAATATTTTGATCTGTAGCTTTTTGAAGCATTTGTTTTTTGACATTATAAAAATGCTCTTTGCCGTTAAAATTTTTATGACCAATGGAAATTATTTTGTTCGGACATATAATTCCTTTGCAATTTGAAAGTAAAAATGTCAAATTATATATATCACTTGCAATATCAACATTTGTGTCCGGAAATAATACAAAAATAGTTTTCTTATTTACAAAAATTTTCTGTTGTGTTAAAATATTTGGTTTTAAATTATCATAATTCATATATTAAACCTTTTCAAAAAGAGAATTAATGTATTACAATTTCTGGAGAATCGGATGGTCGAATATTATCATATTTTTGTTTACACAACGTTTCAATTTCTAATAAATCATCATATTTAGCAAATTGTAATAAATAAAAAATAGTTACAAAAATATTATGCAACGATGTATCATTTATTATATTTGATAATTTCATATTTTCTAATAGATTCACCATAATTTTTTGACAAGAAATTTGAATTTCTTTTGTTTCACTATCTGTTAGGATATTATCTGTACTCAATTTTTTCTCCAAAAATATCATAAAAGTTTATTTGTAATAATTGTTTATAAGAATAAACATTGATCCAACCTAATATTTCATCATCTATAATATTTGGAATTATAGCCAAAGGTGTAATTTGATCTAATTTAATTTGAAAATTGGTAAATAACAGAATTGGTTTATTTTTAAATCTGCAAATTAATAAAATTATATGTTGATTGTGTATTTGTGATTCTTTTAATGATTTATTAAACCAATCTATAACTTTTGAATAATTCCAAAAAGTTGGAGTATGTTGTTCATATCCTGTTTTTGTTTCTATTAGAAATGGAAAATTAATCCAATTAATTTGTTTCATTGGAAAGATATCACCACAATAAACATGCTTTGTAGCTCCCGATGTAGGCTCTCGTTTAAGAGTATTCTTATCATCGAACATCCATATTGATAAGTCTCGAGAAATATCATTTTCCATTTTATTACCTTTTCGCTTACTAAGAGGCATATTAATGTTATACCTTTCTAAATTTTTAATCTAATCCAGAATACTTTTCTAAAACAATTTGTTCTAAAGGATCCAGATTAGCATCTCTATTATCTATTAATGCATTTTTAACAGCTTTATTAATATTTTCCAAATTAATACCAGATAGCCAAGAAATTAAATAAGATAATTTTTTCTGTCCAACTACAATTGGAGATTTATAATTATTAAGTCTAGCAGGTTTAGATAAATCCTCACTATCTCTAAACATATTTGATACAATTGTTTCAATATGAATTAAATCAATACCTTGAAGTTTCTCTTTAATACAGAGAGTTAAAATTTCTGGATTTGTGATGTATTTTAATCCACCTTCAAATAATTTGTCAACAATTCGTTCATTAAATCTATCTTCAAAATATTTTTGTTCAATTATAACATCTCCAGGATTATAATTAATTGTAACAATATTACCATCATAATCAACATTTTGAGTTTTAAAACAGTCAACCATAATAGTAAAAGGTAAATGTAAAATACGAATTGTATCGTCAAATAATTCGGCTTGAACTTGTAAAATTCCTATTATCTGATATTTATTTCCACAATCAATCAATGCAACATCATTATATTCAGAAGCGTCAAATGTGATAGAACATTCAGTTTTTGCTGTTATTTTAGTTTTTTGTATATCTAATATATCTGTAAAATTTTTAATATCTAATCCAGATTGTTTGATCATTTCTATAAAATCTACTTCAGTTACAACAACTGATTCAGATATGTGTCTCATTTTCATCATAGTGTTGATGCCTACTTTATTTATAGCACCAGCTGCTAGTAGTCCAATATTTTTAGTATTTAATGTTTTTGCTAATTCACCATAACATGTTTCACATATACCATGTTTAGCTTTGCAATATAACGGACTTCTTAATTTCATAGTTCGACCAATTATTTGATCTGTATCTTGTATAGTCTTTATAGTATTTGCTTGGGATACATAATTTCGGCGATATAGTAATTTTGAAATTTCTGGACTTACTGTAATTGCAAATGTTTTTGTCGTTCCACAATCTTTAGTAGTTGGATCTATACAAAGTCCAGCATTTGCATTCGCTAATTTTCTAGTTAGATAACCTGGCAAAAATGATAAAACTGATCGAATATAGAAATTTTTTCGTGCTTCAGATGCTGCATGATAGTAGTCAATTTTTCCGAATCCATCATTTAAACTAGATACAATTGGACCAAGTAAATTACCTTCAATGTCTAATACATATCCTTTTGATACAAGAAGAAAGTTCCAATCTGTTATCGGATTTCCTTTTGCACCAGAAAACATGATATCAGAAGCCCGAAAATTTTTATCTTTAAAATAATCTAATAAATCTTTGGTTATTTGTTCAGCTTCTTTTCTGAACTCATTTGGAGTTAATTTATCTATTTTCTTTATAAAATCATATTTTTTATGAATCCAAGCTTTTGGAGGAATAAACATATCAATATTAAATGTATTTGGAGATAATGTTGCCATTTTAAAAGCTTCGGATTGTAATTTTTGTAAGAATTGTGATGTTTCTTCAGGCTTATATTTTTCACATATATCAAAAATAATTTTATTCATTTTTTGTTTAGTTATTGGTTCATTTACTAATGGATAATCGTCTGGTAACAGAATATTAAACCAGATTCTGCCGAGTGTTAAATTAATCGTTCTATTATTAGTCTTTTTTGTATGTGAATATGGAAACTTAGAAGTGTTTAAATTTTCACCTTTTTTAAGTTGATCATATATATTTTCTACTGTTGAAATAAACATTCCACGCACCTCAAATTAAATGTTTGATCTTAACCGCTTTGGTTTAAATTTAGTTAATTTTCCAGTTAACTGTTTAATTTTTCTACTAATTTTTCTGAATGGAGTAGTTAACTTGAATGTCAATCCTTTATTTTCAAAAAGTTTTTGCATTATTATCATAATTAAAAATCCTAAATAAAAAAGAATAATATGATAATATTATTATAATTGTTACCTATAATAATATTATCATATTAAGAATTGTTATCCACAAGAACCGCCATTAAATCCACAATTAGTACATAAATAGCAGCTACCCAATTTTCTCATTAAACTTCCACAATTTGGGCATGGCGCACCTTCTGTACTTTTCGAAATTTGAGCCCGTTCAATAATATTATTGTTTATAATTAATCCTAATTTTTGTTGGGCTTCAGGTGATAAAAATTTTAATCCAATATATCTAGCAATATAATCTACAATGCTATATGCAATTTTAATATCTTTATGAGAAGTAAATCCATTCGGTTCAAATTTTAAATAAGATAATTTTCTAACAATATCTTCTAATGGAACACCATATTGTAAAGAGATACTTATAACTGTAGCTAACGCATCTGCAAATCCAGATAATGTACTTCCTTCTTTTGATACGTTTATAAAAATTTCACCTAATTCATTAGTATCTTCATATAGTCCACATGTTAAATAACCTTCACTTTCTCCAACTGAAAATTTATGAGTGAAAGCTTTGCGTTCCATGGGTAATTTTTTACGAATTAATTTTGCTTGTTCTAATTTTTGAGTAGATAATGGTTGGAAGTTTTTACTTCCATCTCTATAAATTATTACACATTTTAAACCCATCTTCCAAGCATCTATATATAAATTGTAAATGTCATCAACTGTACAATCTTTTGGAAGATTAATAGTTTTACTAATGGACCCGCTAATAAATGGTTGAACAGCAGCACACATTTTGAGATGGCCCGTATAATTAATACACTTATTTGTACCTGGTATCTCAGATGCTGATAAAAACACATCTAAGTGTTCTGGTTTAATAAGAGTTTTTTCTGATTTAGTTGAATCGATTAATTCATCAATTATAGCTGGTATATATTTATTTTCATATCCCAAATTTTTTAAAGATTCTGTAATAATTGAATTTGTATATTTAAGTGTAGCACCCTCTGAACCAGATAGACGTTTATATCTAACTAGGGAATATTCAGGTTCTATACCAGTAGTAACTGCATTCATAATTGAACTGATAGTACCGGTGGGAGCCAAAAGACTAATTTGAGCATTGCGAAATTTATCGCGTTTTATTAATTTTTCCCAAACATCTAAACAATAATCTGTAATAAGTTTAATAAAATTATATTTAGAATCAAATTCAGTAGTTTTAAGTTGATTATTTAATATTACAACATTATCATAGTGTTGTAACAAAACCTTCTTAAAAGATGTTTTGTTATTTTCAAATTCTTCAAACGATCCTATATTATCAGCTAGATCAGCACTTGTAGTATATGCAACACCTGTCATTGTAGCTGTTAATACACTTGCTACAATTCTTCCCATTTTACTATCATATGGTATTCCTAACCACATTAATAAACCACCAAGATTAGTAAAGCCTAATCCAATATTTCTAAATTTCTTTGTATTACGTTCAATATCTGAATTAGGATATTTAGAAGTGTCTATAATTATGTCTTGAGCAGTTACTACAGTTTTAATGACATCTTCGAAAAGTTTGATATGGAGATCAAATATATAATCCTTAAAACTAAAAAAGTTTAATAAATTAATCGACGCTAAATTACAACTTGTATCATTTAATGACATAAATTCAGAACAAGGATTACTCGATACTATCTCTCCACTATCTTTTAAAGTATTCCAATTGTTTATAGTATCATGAAATTGAATACCAGGTTCAGCGATTCTCCAAGATGTTTTAGCAATTTGTTTTAGTAAATCTCTTGCTTTGTAAGTTTTATAAATCTTTCCGGTTTTAACAAATTTAGTATTCCATGTAGAATCCTCAATTACAGCTTTCATAAATTCATCTGTAACTCTAACAGATAAATTAGTATTTTGAAAAAATACTTCATCTGAAAGGTCATATCCGGATCGAGCTTTTACATTATTTAATCTTAAAATATTTAATTTCTCTTCTTCGAATATTTTACAGTTAATGAATTCTTCAATGTCAGGATGATCTATATTTAAACAAGCAAGTTTTGCAGATCTTCGAAGAGTTCCTCCAGATTTAATGATTCCACCGAGCACATCCTGAGATTTTAAGAATGAGACAGGGCCGCTCGCAAACCCTCCTCCACTTACACTCTCTTTTGAACTTCGAAGAGTACTTAAATTTGTTCCAGAACCAGAGCCGTTTTTAAAGATTTTAGCTTCAGTTTTACTAAATTCAGTTATTGAATCCATATTATCTTCAATATTGAGAATAAAACATGCACTAGTTTGAGCTGGTTCATTGATTCCAACATTAAAATATACAGGAGAATTAAAAGCAAATAAACGATGAATCTGATAAATTTTAAGTCTATTACTAAATTCAGTTTCATCCAAATCAATAAAATAATTTTGATTTTTACCATATAGAGTAATTGTATTACTTACTCTATCAATCATATCTTTAATTGATTGTTCTTTTTTATTAGAATTATTAGTCAAATATCTACTAGCAACTATAGTGGCTGCATTTTCATCGAAATCTTTTGGAAATTCAATAAATTCGTCAAATATAATTTCGTTTGACGAATTAAAAATTTGTATATGTTTTTGTTCAAATTGAATATTGTCATATGGATTACCGCTCAAAATTTTTAGCCTCCTTAAGTATGTATTTTATAGTATCAGCTCAATATTCAACTATTGAGCTGATACTACCCATTATTAAATAGACTATTTCTATATATTTTTTGAATTTTTATACTACCACAAATTTACTAGATTTTGTAATTCCTAGTTCTTTGTAAATATCCATTAATATATCTTCTATATCTTTTCTAAAATTTAAGTCATTAACATCTCTACAATTATTATCAGTTAAATAATCATTATTTTTTATTGTTTTAAAGATAATTTTATCATAAAAATTTATTCTTAATTTTGCAACTGCTAATTGATCTTTTGCTAAACCATATAATGTTAAGTAGTATGAATATGCAATAACATCGAAAATAGTTCTATCGCATACTAGAATAGGATACCGATCTGACATTTTGTTTTCTTCGCTTATTCGATTATGAAATATCCAACTTTGAGATGATTCATCACCATTTTTATTGAATTTTGGTGCAAATCGGTTTAAATCATATAGTATACCAACTTTTTTATTTGGATAATCTAATTTCAACTCATAACAAGATTTAAATGCAGCAGTAGTTTTTCCAGTGCCATGACTTCCTGTAAATGCAACATTCATATTTCACACCTCTATCGTATTAGTCTTTTTAATCTTTGTATCAAAAAATCACCAAGTTCTAAAGAAGAATTTATAGAAGTTCTAACACCAACTCCCATTTTCTTACCAAAATCTGATGGTAAAATTGCTGGATTTGCACCAAAATCTGATAAGTCTGGAGATAATGCTTTGTTTATATGTTCAACAAATTTCGGATCAGTATAGATAGATGCTGTTACGTCTTTTTGACGACCAGCTCTATTAATCAATTGTGCAAGAGAATCAACTGAAATTACTTTCCCTTTATAATTTAAAATCGAAGGGATGAATATATTTCTACATTCTACATTTATTCCTTCTTGTATCGCATCTGTTGCTAATAAAACTTTAATAAATTTCTTTTTAAATAATAGTTGTACAATTTTCATATCATTTATACTTTGAGTTGTAACAATTTCTGGTCGATATAAAAATCCAATGTTATTCGAAACAGCTCGACGTAAAATTGGATTTGAAATTTGAGCAACTCCTCCAGGATCTACAATAGTTTCAACATCAGATGGTAAAAAAACTCGTTTATGTTTTTCATAATTCAATTTATATGTTTTTGGTATTATAGTTTTTTCATGTGGTGCTATTTTATCTATTAAATCATTAATTTGTTTTTTACTAAGTAATATTAAAATTGTGCTATCTTGAATTAATCCATTATTAGATAAGATACTTTTTATAATTTGTAGTTGTGTATTTGGTGAACTTAATCCAGATCTCGCCACAACAGTAAAAATTGAAGGGTTTTTAGCACTTTTTGGAGTAACATGTATACCTTTAAAGTCAAATCGTCTACCAAATGCTGTATTAAAATATGTTACTAAATTTTGAGCACTTTCTTTACTTTCTGAACCGCTTAACATAACTAATTGAGCTTGTCTACTATTGTTATGTGTTAATAAATTATAAACACTATTACCAATTTGTTCAGATCGTGGAAGTTTATCTGTTCTTTGTAAACTTTGTGATTCATCAAAAATTATTAATTTAAGTCTGTCTAATTTACTAATTATTGCCGATGCACTTTCATAAATAGATATGCAAATTGGTTTAAAAAATTTTTCACTATTTTTAGGTTTACTTTCTACAGAATTTATTCCTTGTTCAATTTTACCAACAAGAGCTCTATCAATGTAAATTTTTACTAGTTTACCTACAAGATTTTTAAAATGGTCCAAATATTTAAAACTTACAAACATATCATTTTGAGTTGATCCACTTGATATAATACATCTCATTATATCATCAACTAAACGGTCATCATATTTTTTAAAACCATCTAGTAATTGAGTGAAATAATAATTGGAAAGAATTTTAATGCGTTTATTAACATTGTCAAATTTATATAAATTTTCTAAAACTTGAAGAAAAATAGTAGTGAGTCTTTCTTGCATTTCAAATTCAATATTTCCACTCAATGCTTTAATTGGAACTAACCATAATAATTGTGGGATTTGATCTGGTTGTGTAAGAACTTCATTTTGTCTTTGTTGACTATTATTTATATTTAATATATTACATAACCAATGAATGATAACAGGTCCGGTTTTTCCACTACCTGGTTGTGAAAGAATATATGTATCTTTAGTATTTTGATCTCGTTCTAAAGCACCTATAATATTTTGTTGCCAAGGATATAAACTTTTCATGTGTTCGATATTAATTTTCCAGTCAACTGGATTATTAGTTGCATCTTGTTGATTTGAAATTTTAGGGGTTTTAACAATTCTATTCGGATTGACGACAACTCCTGCTCTTGGATTTTGAAAAATATCAGAACCGGCTTTAGTCCAATCTATTTCATCAAAAAGTCCCATAATAATATTATTCCTTTAAAATTATTTAGTTGCAGCATATATAGCTGTCATAGCATCCAAGGTTAATTGATAATTATTTTTAGTTGCGGATACTGCTGAAAACCAATTAGATTTAGATTGGGTCGGAAGTAACTTATTTTTAGCTTCTTCTTGAGCTTCTTTTGTAAATAGTGCTAAAATTGCTATTTGATCCCCATCATGATCACCATCTAATCTCGGAAGATCAAGTGGATTTAATTTTGCATCATTTCCATTTCCATCAATTCTCATATATGCAGCAATCCAAGATTCTCGATTATTAACCGGATCTCTTTTATAAATAACAAGTTTATCTTTTGTAATTTCTTTTGCAACGTTTATAAAATAATTTAACATTTCATTAGGAATGAGAGTTGGATTATTATTAAGAGTTGTAAATAATTTTCTTAAATCATCAACACTTGGATTATTATCTAATTTTAAAAAATATTGAATAGCGGCTAACATATTCATATCTTTTTTCATTATCATATTAATAGCAAAAGGTTCGAATAATTTTAATGCTACATGCCAAGAAATTCCAATAGTACCAAGTGGTAATGTATGATCAGTTGTAATAATTAATCGTCCACAATAATCTACAACTTTTTTCATTAATCCACCTCTAATTAATCCAGTCTTTCCATTTAATTTGCTCTTAATCCAACTATTTATTTCTAGAAGAGTTTTTTGAATTTGTTCACAAACTAACATTCTAATATCTATTGGAATTGAAGATGGATCAGATCCGAGAGTATGAGTTTGTCGAACTAAATTTGCATATAATTCTGAAATTTCGGCAAGATTCACTAAGGTTTGATTTGTTGATTTTGAAACTGATATGTCCCTAATTCCTGCCGGAATTATTAAAAACTTATCAATGAATATATTATTTTTATTCTTTAAAACATATGCTAAATTTTTAGAATTAGAATTCTTTAATTTTTTAGGATCTAATTTATCAAAAATTGAAATGAAATATTCAACTCCACTTTTTCCTTTTTCTTCATTCTGTATTAATTCACCATTTCTTACAATAAATTTATCTTTATTATTAATTAATTTTGAAATGTCTGAATTAATTCCTACAACAATATTAAAAACTTCAGGATGAATAACTTCGATTTTAAGATCAACAAATGCAAAAGTTTTACGTCTTTCGGATGATCCAAATTTACCAAAAATCTGTTCTGAAAAGAGACCATTTGGGTCTATTTTTTCTATTGTTTCATATAATTTAATTGTTGTTACTTGTTTTAAATTATGAACTTTTATATATTGGTTAATATCTAAAATTTCTAATTTCATATTAAAAATACTCCTATATCTATTAAGAACTGAGAATATCACTACTACCAGTTATTATCATACCTTTCAAATGTCCATACACTAAGTCATATATCCTTGCTAATCCTAAATTATTTACATACACATCTGGTGAACATGTTATTATAATACCAATATGTTTACAATTACTAATAACAATATCTGATAATCTAGCTGTTCCTAAATTATTAGAAGAGACATCGTGACTTCCTGTTATAATTATTCCAGTTACACGGTTTCTTATAGATGAATGTTTTCTACATTTTCCATAAAAAATATCAGTTACTCTCGCACCATTTCTCATAGTTTTTTTATTCCTCAATATATTTTGGAAGTACAATAAGAGAATTTTCTAATTTGGTTTTATTGTAGGTTAAAATATTTCTTCCAGATATGAAATTTGATTTTAACTCATACATTCCATATGTTCCTGTTTCACCAATTTCTTTCCAAATATAATCATGTGCAAAATTCCAATCATTATAAAATTGTACCATTACACTATCTATTCCAATATCAACTTGTATCCAAATAGATGTTAATGAACTTGTTAATGATCTACTGCATTCTTCTAATAAAACTGTTGTACAATTCAGAGCATAATTTGAAGATGTAACAGTTGCGAAACCTCTTGTATTTCCTAATAAATATGAAACTAAAGTTCCAGAAGTAAATATCAAAGATTGATCACCATCACACTGAAATGATGTAGATGAAAGGTAGTGTACAGATTTTCCAATAGATATACTCCATAAATCATATGTTCCGGATCCTGTTATTTCTTCGATATCAACAGTTATTTCTTTAGTTTCAGTATTGAATGATGTTATCATACCTTGCATTTTATTAGAGACATCATTCGCAATAATAATTTGATTTCGTAAAAATAAAACTAATTGGGGTAATAAAATTTGTTTTTCACCAGTAGATACTTCCAATTCAGAAAGAATTTCATATGTATAATAAATATCCCAATTTGTAGAATTATCAGGAGTTACTATATTTGTTATATTAATTTCTATATTACCAGTTTCTGGTTCATATGAGATTATAGATCCTGACATTAATCGAGTTTCTGAATTGACTAATGATAAAGTACTTCCTATATGTAGTGGAAGTCTAGATATTAATGTATAATTATGAATTCTTGTTTGATAATTATGAGTTATTGATAACTCATCTGTATAAATACTAATATCCCAAGAATCAAATGTACCAGTTCCAGTAACTGATGTTGGATTAAAAATTGTTTCACCAGTTTCTGAATTGTAAGAAGTAATACGACCAATCATTTTAGTACTGCTTTGATGTTTTACTTCTACACTAAAATAATTTGTAAAAATCGGGATCATAGTTTTCGAAAAACTTTTTATTCCGAGACCAATTGCAAGAGATGAAGTACTGTAAAAATAAAATTCAACATCCCACACAGTTGAACTTTCAGTATTTTCTAAAGTCGTAATATTAACGGTCATCAAACCAGTTTCAGAATCATATGTAGTTGTAGTTCCTTGCATGTAAATATCATCTGAGTATTTAATAATAATTGGTTTTGAAATTGTGGTACTCAATCCAGTGTCAACTGTTAAAGTTTTGGGTCCTGAACCTACTGAAATTTCTGATGTTGAACTGCTAAAAAATTCGACGATCCAACTTGTATACGTACCGGATCCAACACTTTCAGTTACTTCAACTTGATTTGAACTTGAAGTGAAATAACTCAAAGTACCAATCATATATTGTGACAAATCAGTACTTTTACTAATTTTAACAGTCATTCCGAGTTTACGATGAATTAAAGATACATTTACAGTAAATGCTTTAAGTCCAGTTCCAAAAGTTAAGCTAGATGATGAATTTGCTGTAAATATAATTGTCCAAATATTAAAAGTGGTTGGAGTTTCTATAACAGTTGGACTTAATGTAAGTAAACTTGTATTTGATGTATATGAAACTACTGTACCAGTTACAGAATAGTTTGATTTTTTCAATAAAACCGACATACCATTACTTATAATAGGTCCTCGATTGATAATTATGGATTGGATTGATGTTTTTAATTGAAAAGAAGATTCACTTTCTGAAAACATTGACATTGTCCAACTATTAAAAACACCAGATCCGACTGCATTTAATGACTGTATATAGAAAGTATTTGATATGTGTGCACAAACTATTGCGTCCATATAATTATCATCGTCATGTTTTAATAACATTGGAATATTGAAACTTTCCAATAAATTTGGATCAATTGTAAAAAATTTATAAGCATATGATAAAGTTAAATTATTAGTTGAATTAGTAAATATTTTGGCTCTCAATGTTCCATATTCATTAGAATTATAACTTTCTGTAATGTTCAATAAAACCAAGTTTTCAGAGGCATTTACATTTGTTATAGTTCCACTAATATAATTATCATCGTCGTGTTTTAAATGAATATTTTGACCTATTGAATATAATACACAATTATCAATTGTAATAGATTTAGTTCCAGTACTAAATGATAATGTTTCTGTATTTGTTGAAAATGAAACAAGATTCCATGTATTATAAGTTCCTGAACCTTCAACTTCAGTAATGTTTATCGTTGCTTCATTTGTTTCACTATTATATGAGATTAATGAACCTTCTAATATATTTTCATCATGTTCCAATGTTATATTTTTTTCAGTTAGAAGAATAGGTTCATAATATATTAATTCAAATGTTTTAGAACCTATTGAAATTTCCATCTCTGATGAAGAACTAAAACTTGATAATATTACAGACCATGTATTATATGTACCAGATCCAATAATATTCGAAATATCAATTTCTAAAGAACCAGTTTCAGAATCGCATGTTGTTATTTTTCCTTTTAGTTGATTATATATATCATGAATAATATAAATTACAGAATTTATCACATAATCTAAATGAGAAGGAATCTGAATGGTAAGAGTTCCAGTTTTTATTTCAATTTCATATTCTATTTGAAAAGTATTATCAGTTTGGAAACTAATTAATTTATAAATTTCCCAGTCTGTTATTTGACCATCCACATTTAACATATTTCCAAAATTTGGAGAAGTTTCTCGAAAATAATATGAAGAATCAGTTAATTGACTAATATTTTTTACATAATTTAAAAAATCTTGTTCGATTTTATCACCAATAACACTATCCAGAGCGTCCATTTTATTCTGAAGCTCTTCAATTTGGCTATCTAATTGCTCAATTGCAGATTGAAGATTTTCAATTTCGTCAGGAGCATTATCAATCATTTGTTGAATAACTTCAGTTGGTGTGGGCATATTAATTTAACTCCTTGAACAAAAAAAGTTTTTTAGTTAGAAATATAATAATTGCTTATATTTCTAACTAAAAAATGATTTAAAGGGTTTTATATTTATTTTCTAATATATTGTAAACTTGAGATTCAAAGGTGTTATCAATTTCAAGTCTATCAATTTCATTCATAAGATAAACATTGTCTTCTTTACCATCCCAAATTTTTTTGTAAGTTTTTTGTTTATAACCATTGTTTTGTCTAAATTTATTTAGAACGTTTTTACCAATATACAATTTATATAATTTTTCTAAGTTAAGATCTAATAACTTACACAATGTAACAAATGTATATAAACTTTCGATAGGACGATATGATAAACATGATTTAACTAAATTTTCCGTTTCTAATCTAATGGCTTCAAGATAAAAATCATGATCATCAAATTGAGGTGCTTGAAGATCAAATATAGTTGTTATAGTAGTAGGAGAAATAATGTTGGTATTTGTTAATAGATCAGATAGAAAAAAATGCCAAATATCAATAAGTTCCATTTGTGCATCTCGAATACTTTCTGGACACAGTTTCCACCATTCCCAGTTTGTGTAATTAATTAATTCAGCACTTTCAACCCAAATTGCACGATACCATTTGAGTTTAGAATTTTTTTTCCAATCAGAACCGTTTGTCTGAATATTTAACTCATCTTGTTTTTCAAGCATTCTTTCAACTAATCGAATACGATCTAATTCAGTTTTTTCCATATAATCTCCAAAATTTTTATTTTTGACAAAACTTGGTTAACAACGTTAAATGGTCATCACGATATAAATTGAAAACAGGAATTTTATATGCACATGCAATTGAAATTGCAAGGCCAGTTCCACCAGTTTTAACACTGCGTTGTTCATGAGTAGTCGCACCATCTGGTGTCCAACAAATTACAAAATTAGAAGGTGTTTTTAAATCTTTACCTAATATTTGGAATACATTTCTAGCATGTAATTTTTGTACAAAATTACTACATCTTTCCCATGCGGGGTGAAATTTTTGAGCTATTTGAAATGTTTCTATTGTTGCATCTTTAGCGGTGTATATTTCACATTTGTTAGGATCAGCACCATTTTCAAATGCAGAATCTGCACCTATTGCTCCACCTGATCGAAGTATAAAATTCAGATCTGATAGTTTTTTTGCAGCAACAAACATTAAATCCAAAATTTGTTTTGGAGTTTTACGAGATCCAATCCCTGTATAATATTTCATATTGTTGACCTTTTTTAAGATTTAGAAACCGGGAAATATAAACTTTCCCGGTTTCTAAATCTTTTATTTATCCGGTTCTTCAGTTTTTTCATTCGATTCTTTTTTCTTTTCAGCTTCTTTTTTCTTTTCAGCTTCTTTTTTCTTTTCAGCTTCTTTTTTCTTTCTAAATTCTTCAGCTTCAGCTTCTTTTTTCTTTCTAAATTCTTCAGCTTCTTTTTTCTTTCTAAATTCTTCAGCGTCTTTATTAGATTTATTAATAATGTGAGTGTAATTAGACATTTTTATTACTCCTTAAATAGAAATTATAATCCGAATTTTTCATCTTTTTTCAATTGATCAAATAGCCAAACTTGTATTCTCGGTGTAAATGAGTAATTATTCAAGAAACAGAATTTTAAAGTTTCGGTACAATTCTTTTTAACTGCCATAAGAAAATTTATTTCAGATTTATATTTAGCTCTTTGCGGAGTTAAAGGCATAATATACAAACAAAATTTTTGATTGTATTTTTTCAAAAAATAATTTGCGAATTGTATAACATCATCTTCCGTTTTCTGAGTGTGAACAAGTTTGAACTGACAAGTTATTATAGAGTTTGATAATATTGCTGAATAATTAATATTTTTATCAAAAAATGAAACAATTTCTGATAAGTTTTGGATACTTTTTGAACGATAATATTTTGGATCTAATTTTGGAGATATATTTAACTGAATTGGAATAGGATTGTAATAATTTGACAAAATATTCACATCGTCAGGTGTTTGAATTAATGTACCATTTGTTTCAATTTCAATCTTTTTAAGATTTGAAATTTCATCAGGTGCTTTTTGAATGAATTTATAAAGAAATTCTTTATGACAAAAAGGTTCACCTCCAGTAATTAATATGGTTTGTAAACCTAAAATAGTAAGGAATGTTTTTATATATTTCAAAAATTCATCAAAATTCTCATTCGTAATGACAAATGGTGGAAGCATTGAATCTTTAAAAATTGAATAATCTGATGGTTTTAAATTATTTGACCATTTTGAATCACAAAAATCACATTCTAAATTACAATTACCTAACCGAATAAGAAGAATTAAATTACCAATTGAGCAACCTTCTCCTTGAACGGTTGGTATTATTTGAGTAACTATTGTTTTCATTATATTCCTTTTAGAAATTATCTTTAATAACTTTTAAAGAATTTAAATCTATTGTAATTCCTCGTCTAGTAGTAGGTTCCCATTTTCCATTAATTTTATAATGAAATACTGATAAACATGCTGTAAATGTATGTTTATGATTAGGATACCGTACTTTTTCTTTAATAATTTTAGAATCGGGAAGATCTATATATGAATTAAAATTTGGAATATCAATACTAACCAATGCATTCCCAGCTTTTCTATTTGAAGTTTGTAATCGAATAGGTTTGTGAGGATGAATTTTAATACGACTTTTCATCACATCTGCATTCGATATAATATGAAATAACTTATTAGATTTTTCATGAATATAATCAATATAAGATCCAATTGGTAATCCTAATTCTTCATTTATGAAAAATCGGTTATAACCAGGTTGATATTCGACTATACCACTGATATCTGATGGTGTAACAATTAATTGAATATCACTTTCGTAAAAAAGTTTTAAACAGTTTATTGTCCAAATTTTAGGCATTTTTAGATTTTTTCCTTTTTATACTGGTCTTGTTTTTAGTAATTTTCTTTTACAAACATCACAAGTTCCACAATCTTCAGAATGTGAATAATCATCAAAATAATGTAATATATTTAACATTCTACATTCAAATGAATTCTTTAAAAAATCAATTAAATCAGCTAGAATATTATTTTTATCCATACGACGTATATTTAAACTAGTAAAATCAAAATCAGAAACGATATTTTTTTCTCTATAAATTTTGTATTTAGCAGTTGCAAGTGTTTCAATAAAATTGTTTTCTTTTAATTTAGATATGCACCCAGAAATGAAACAACTATTAATTTTTTGACAATAATTAGACATTTCTTTTTGAGTCATTTCAATTAAATCATCTTCTTCAGCTGTTTCGCAGCACCAATCCCAAAATTTTATAATAGTACTATTAGAAGGATAAGACATTTCAATGAAAAATCTTTGAAGGTTTTCATCTTTAATAGGATCATAAAATACAACACATTCAGCTCCAAGACCATCTCTGGATGCTCTTCCAATTTCTTGATAATAACTCTCAATACTCGATGGTATGCCAGCATGAATTACAAAACGAACATCTGGTTTATTAATACCCATACCGAAAGCAATTGTCGCTACTACTATTCCTCCATTTAAAAACCAATCACTTTGAGTTTTTTCACGAATTTTATCTGACAATCCTGCATGATAAAGAGTTGATGGAATATTCCATGTTTTGAATTCTTCTACAAGACTTTCAGCTTTTTGACGTGTTGGTGCATAAATAATTCCAGTTTTATGACCATTATCAGTATATTTCTTAACTCGATTAATAATCTTATCATATAAAGATGTAAATGTACAAGTCTGTATTGATAGTTTAAGATCTGGCCGATAAAAACCTTGAATAAATTTTGTAGCTTTTGGAATATGTAATTGGTTACAAATATCTTGTTGAACTCGTTTAGTTGCTGTAGCTGTTAACGCAATTACTTGTTGGGGTTTTAAAAATTCTATAATTTCATGTAATTTTCTATATGCTGGTCTGAAATCATGACCCATTGTACTTATACAATGACATTCATCAACAGCTAATACACTAATATTATTTGTTTGTCTTAATGCAGTAAAGAAATTAGAATCTCCAAACCTTTCTGGAGAGATATATAAAATTTTTAATTCTTTCCTTACTAATTTAAATTCAATGTCCCGTTTAATTTTAACAGGTAAACTTGAATTGTAAAATTCAGCTGGAATGTTTTTAGATTTAAGAAAATCAACTTGATCTTTCATTAAACTGATAAGTGGACTTATTACTACAGTTAATCCATCCATTAATAATGCTGGAATCTGAAATAATAAACTTTTACCACCACCGGTTGGAAGAACAGCTAATATTCCATAAATGTCTTTATCTAATACAGCCTTAATAATGTTTTCTTGGTTCAATCGAAATTCATTGAAACCAAATTTTCCACGGAGAACATCATACATGTCCATATTTAATTAAACTTTCTATTTAATCTTTCTATTTAATCTTTCAAATCAAAAGGAAAATTTATTAAAGATATAAATTTTTCAATTAATTTTTCTAATTCTTGTTCATTTCGTCCATTTAACCACCATTGATGAAATGCAAAACAGTATTGAAAGTTTAGAAGATTTTTCTTGGTTCGATTTCCGAATATCAAAGGATATTTATGTTCTAGATTTAATAAAATTGGTGTAATTTGATTTTTGAATTTATTAAAATTTTCACAAGTAACAAATAATTCAACTATATTATTCCTATCTAATTCTTCATTAATTATTTTATCAATTGTTGTTTGTGTTATTACATTTAATAAACTAGTTACTGTTGTATTTTCAACATTTTTACCGGCAAGAACACAATTAAGATCATGTTTGACTACGTCTAAAACTGATTCGTCTGGAATTACTATATGCATCTTATCTATTAAATCATGTGCATATCCACTTATATATGAAGATCCACTTATATATGAAGATCCAGATGAATTTTCAATAGGAATAAGCATAAGTTGTTCTTTAAGTTTATATAATCCCGATAAAGCATAATTGACAGTATCATATGTAAATTGAATTTTACAATTTCTATCTTTTAAATAATAATTATTAAACAACTTATGTAAAAATGGCATAATTACTCTATCATGTAAATGATATACACCTAAAATATGTAATATACTTGTTAAATCCATATTTTTATCATATAATATTTTTAAGATTTTATATGATAATGCAATAAAAGGACTGAATTTAATTCCAGTTATTCCTCGTAGAGAAACAAGTCCACCAATTGCAAAATTTTGTAAATTTGAATCATTTTCAAGATTTTCATTATAAATTTGTTTCCAAATATTATATTGTTTAAGTAATTTAAATTGCCAAACAAATATAAATTTTTTATACAATTCTGGATTTTTCTTCAAAATCTTTACAGATTCTGAAATTGATTTAGCATTTGAATCGTAAATGGTTTTAATAGTATTATTTTCTGGATACTTTAAAAAAATTGGAATATCTAAACTAAAAATATAATCACAATTATCAATTGCATCTTTCTCAAGAAATGTATTATAACATTCAATAAACTTTGAAGTATCCCTTGGAGATACTTGTCCTGCAATAATTGAGTATCCACCAGAATCTATAAAGAATTTACGATTAGTTCCTAATGTTTTTCTATATTCAGATATTTCTTGGCTAACTGTATGTAATGTATTATACCCGAAATTATTTTGCCGTAATCCCTTAATCAAACTAAATAGATAATTATTTACATAACCGTCTATTAATTTTAATTGGTTAGGAGCAATAATATCTCCTGTTGTATGTACATATTGAGCCATTTTTACTCTTTTCTTATATTTTTTAGAATAATATTTCAACTAACTGCTGAAGATCAATATCCATAATTTTTTCTCCATCATGTATTTGAACGTTAAGTTTAGTTGAACACCTATTATTCTTATATAATTCTTCGGCTTTAGCAGCAATTTCTCTATAACCAGGTTTAATTCCTGAGTATTGTTTTGCTCTTATTCGAGCAGCATAAATTAATGCACAATCATATTTTCCTGTAAATGGATTCATAACTGGAAATTTTAATTTATCGGGTAATAAAAAAGCGTCATCTCCAAATTTTTCTAACATTATTTGTCTATTTTTCTTGCTAGATAATTTGATTTTGACATTTTCTGGAATAAGAGTTTTAACAGCTTCTGTTAAAACTTCATCAGCAGTATCTGAATGATAAAGTTTTTTTTCATCGATTAACATAAAAATTCTCCACTGATTTATTAAAAGTGTAGACCAAAAAAGAAGTTCTTAATTGGTCTACACTTTTAATATTAATTAAATGGACTATTAGAATTGTCAAATCCATTAAAGGCGTCCGCAAAATTATCATTTATTGACGATTGAACTGGAGAGTTTGGAATATTTGGTGTTTGAACATTTGGGTTTTCATAACTTCCAGTTTGAGCATATACTGGACCTCTTGCAAATTCTAATTCTAAACATTTCTGAGCAACAAATGACAATACATGTGACATTGCAATAGCACTTGCTGGTGTCATTGAAATCGCTAATGCTGGATTATTTCCAGCTTTAGCGAAAATCGTTAACATAGGAACATCTACTTGTTTTTTATTCTTTGTTGAGGTTCTCTGAATTGCTAAAGATTTCCCTCCTCCACCACCTTGGCTATATTGGGATTTACTTGAATCAACATAAATTGAATAAGGTCCAATTAAAGCTTCCTTGCCTTTTACATAATATTTTATTGCTTCGGCAAGAGCATCAACTTGGTGACCATCAACTTTTAATGTAAGTCTGTTTGAGAAGTCAAATGTTCGACCACCACCTTGTTGATTTACACCAGGAATTATTGTTAGAAAACAAAAGTATTCTTTTTTATATGTTTGTTCTGCAGCTTGTCTCACTAATGAAACTTGAAATAGATGATTGGCTGCGAAACTATAAGAAAAAATACTTTCTAATTTAGATTTTTGATCTTGGGCCATTTAAATCGCCTCCTTTTTAGTTTTTATGAAACTTCAATTAAAATATCTGGTGGAATCGTATCTAATATTACTTGAGCATTATCAATTAACGTTTGTCCTTCGTTTCTTAATTCTACAAAATTTAAGTTAAGAGGTCCAAACGGAGTTGACAAATTTTCAAATTTAGATCTCATTGATGCTAACCAAATTTTAGTATGACCTAAACATAATGGTTTAAATGCTCTATGATATAAATCAGGGCGAATAGTATTAAGAACTACATGAGGTGTATTATATACAACTACACACATCGTTATTAATGAATCAAAAATTAAAATATCAGGAGGTATAAATTCCCATGTTTGACGAATTTGTAAAGATTTAATAGCATCCATATATGTATTTGCCATAACTAGATCCATCGCTTGTGAAGCATTAATCAATGCTGCACCAAATGTATCCACAATAGATGTGTCGTTAGTTGGCATTACTTCCAATATATCAACGATATATGTTCCATCTGGAACAGGAATTTTATAAGCATATTGAGGATGACCGGGTCCTCCATTAATTAAATTTGAACTAGAAACAGTTGTAAAAACTTTTGCAGGTGCAAATTGTGAAAATGATGTTAAAACTTGACGTCTTAAATAACCTATTAAATCATCATCTGGAATTTCTAATAAATTAATAGGTACACCAACATTTAATTTGATATATTCTAAAACATCATTCCAATGTTGAGCGTCCATAAAATCCTCATAAAAAATTAAGTATTGATAATTTGTTCAAATAATTTATCTGCAACTTCTGATATTGTTCCAGTTTTTGTAATTAATGCCTCATTTAATACAGATTTATTATTTAAATAACCGACAAGTGGTTGTTTCGATTCGGTCAGAAAATTTTGATTTGTGTCATTTATAAATTTAGTTATGTCATTTTCATTTTTAGGAACAATTGCAATATTAATATCATAACCTAAATTATTGATAATTCTTTGGAGAGGTTTAAATCCTAATTCTCCTCCTTTTAGAAAATTATCAAATTGAGGTTCACATTGTAATCCTAAAGTCAAACTACAAATATGTCGTTTCTTATAACCATCATTAACTAGATCTTGTAATATTTTGCGAATAACAAAATTGATAGTATTGATGTTCATTTTGCCTCCGAGTTAGATTTTATTAGATTGAAAATTTGTTTAGGCATTCGAGTTAATTGTTCATCAAATGAAATTAATCGATAATTATGACAAATTCTATCAAAATTGTCGATTATAATTTTTGGCATATTATGTTTATCTCTTTTTAATTCACTTATAGTGGATGGTATAGAATGGTTAATTATTAATTCTATAGCTTTAGTTGGACCAATCCCAGAAATACCTGGAATTTCATCTGCCTTATCTCCACTTATAGATAGAATCATAGGAATATATTTTGCTGTTAATATTCCTCTTTTGAATTTTTTATTAATATAACTTATAGCGTTATCATTATCAAAAGCATCAAATTGTATTTGAAATCCTCCCCTATCTGTTCGTTGTTTAAATGAAGTTATACATTGAATTGTATTATTGAATTTGCAAGTTTGTAATAAGTCTTTATCTACTGACAATATTATATTTAAAACATCTTCATGATCACTGTCATATAATCCATTTACAATACAGTAATATGGAATAACATCAGATTCATATTCTCGAAGATAAAAAACTTGTGATAAATCTTTTTTTGTGAATTGTTTTTCTATTTCATGATAATAATATTGTTTTATTTGTCTAAATAATTCAATTTCTTGATTATGATCAATTATTATATTTTGAGTTGTTCGTCCAGATTTATATGAACTATCAATAACTTTTTGTTGCTTACAATAACCATCATCATATGCTATTATAAAAAATGGATCATAAATCTTAAAATGAACATATAATTCATTTAAAAAAACACGCAATTCGTCAATTAAAATATTGCTTATTTTATTCTCAGTTGCATATCTTCCGATTTCAACTAAAATTACATCTTTATTATAAAATCCTTTTGCAATACTTTGTAAATCAATAAATATATTAATACGTTTTTTATTAAATTTTTTTAAAATATCAAAGATTAATGAATATTTTATTGAGTATTTAATATAATATTTTACCACATTATCCATCTCCTTTTTTAAGTAAAAATAATAAATACAATATTATTATTTCTATATAAAAAATGAAAATATTATAAATGCCTATTGTTCAGCAACTAGGCGCAACATTGCATATTTATTAATATTCTCCATTGTATCATCTTTTATTTGTCGGCGCTTAAAAATGTTCAAAATTACAATTGGAGTGTGGATAAATTTAAATTTATTTTCGTAGGTAGTTTCATCATATTCAATATTATATAATTTCCCGAATTGTAACCACATTGGATCTGATTGTGGAGTTTCAAAAAACTCTATTTGTTCTATTTGATCAGTAAAAAGTTTTCGACAAGCTACTAACCTATTTTTTGCAAATCTAACAGAATCTGGATAATAAATTCTAAATGAAGTTTCACGTGAATCTTGAGTTACAGATGAATTGTCTGTTAGTAAAGTTTTAGGAAGTTCACCCATTTTAAGTTGAGAAGTAGTCATATCACTACCTACAAAATTAACAATTGCATTTGGTCGATTAAATATTCCAAAACTATCTATAAACTCTTCACGTTTTAGTAAATGGGCATAAATCATTGTAATATAATTAATACTAATATCTTCTTTTTTAAAAGTATTAATACAATTAAAAAAATTAATTAATATTGCCCAAATCGGAATTTTACCAGTTAGAGTTCCAGAACCTTCATAATTTGTGAAATTAAAAGTGTCTAAAAACCAATACGATGGTGTATTAAATGGTTTATAGGTGTTTATAAGATATTCAGCCACATTAATTTCTGGAATTGTAGAAGGTACAGAAATTTGATTATAATTAGTATAATTGAGATTTGCTCTATCACCAAGAACCACTTGTTTGATTGGGTTGGAACTTGCTGAATATTTATTAATTATATAATCTGTGAAAGATGTAATATCTCCAGAATAATGAGGATTAAAATCATTATTAAGTATTGTTGAAAGAGATAATAATCTTGCTTTTTGTTTATTTGAAGAATATACAATATTAAATCCAGTATTTTTTGACATTTGAAAAGCAACTGGGTGAACCATTAAAAATTTAACATTGGTTGAAAAATCTGTATCTGCTCTCGATGTACTAATATTTTCTTTTTGAATATCTGCACATAATATTACAACTGTTGTAGAATAAATTAATGATTGAACATGAGATCTATCTACATTATCCTCTCCTTCACCAGTTAATAAATAACATGACAATTCATAATAAGGATATTTTCCTACACTAATTTCAGAATGTATTAAAGTTATTGTTGATAATGCTACAGTTGCAAATACTTCAATAAAAGTTGATTGTCTACGAATAGGATCACGAACGAATGCAACATATTGAAAATCTGAAATGTGTGGGATTTCTCCTTGGCTTTTATCTTGTATTCGGGTTAATAAAAATTGATAAACATTTGAGCCAGTTTGATCCGACATAAACTCTCCTAAAAATAATTTTTACTCGGCAAGATCTTTAACTTGATCTTGCCGAGTAAAACAATTTTATTTTTGTATCATTTCGAGTAATTTATATTCATTAATAATTTTTATACCTCTTTCATTCGCTTTCTTAAATTTACTTGAATCTGATGGTGAATTACAAATTAAGTAATTACATGATGTAATACTTGTATTTGTTCCACCATACTTTTCAATTATTTGTTCAAAATATTTTCTGGGTTTACTTAGTTGTCCGGTTATACAAAATGAAAAACCAGATAATGGTCCAATTGGTTTTGAATTAAAATCCACACCCAACTTAAATAAATCCTTTAACAATTGTATGTTATTTTTTAATCCTTTAACAATTGTTTCAATTTTTTTATTACCAATTCCTTTTATTTGAATTAGTTTAAAAATTAATGGATGTAGTAATTTATCATCTTCAATTGATGTGATTAAATCTTCAAATGAAATACTATCCAATATTAATTTTGCGGTAGATATTCCAAGATTGGTAATACCTAACGCCGCCAATATTTTCTCAGGTCTTGAAGTTTTAGTTTGATTAATTCTATTCAGAAAATCGTCTGCAGTTTTTTCTGCCCAACCATTAATTAAAACAATATCAGATTTTTTTAATGAATATATTTCTAATATTGATTGACAATTTAACGACGCTATCATTTTTTCACTAAAGTTTTCTAATCCTAAAGTTTCGAAAAAATGAGTAATTCGTTTTTGAATTTGTGCTGGACAATTGAAATTGTCACAACAAATATGCACATCATCAACTACTAGTTGTGTATTTCCACATGATGGACATTTTTCTATGATACGAGTTGTATCATTTGATGGTGTTAAAACTCGTTCAATGTATGGAATTACATCCCCAGATCTTACAATTTCAATAGCCGAACCTGGCCAGATATTATTATCATAAATAAATTTAGCATTAAATCCAGAAGCTCTTTGAATTGTTGCTCCTCCTAGATCTACAGGTTCTATAATTACTACTGGAATTATTTTACCAGTTCGAGAAGTATTCCACTCAATGTCTATTACTTTAGATCGTGCCGATAATTTATTAAATTTAAAAGCAATTTTCTTTTCTGGTAATTTAATATTTTCAACATCTGATAATTCATATGTTACTACTATACCATCTTTATCATATTGTGTTTCTTCTTGAATCATATTTTTTGCAAGATTAATAACCTCATTTGAATTTTTTGCAAATTCAAATCTAACGGTATTTTTTCTAAATAAATAATTAGTAAAACACAATCTTTCACTTTCAGTAATAATACCAATTTCTTTGATACTATTATTTGGAACTAACGTATGAAAAATTGGATATAGATATTTAACTTTTTGAATATCATCTCTGTTTAATATTCCAGCAACTGCATTTCGTTTTGTTTTATAACCAATAGTATTTGGTTCACAGTTTAAAAGAAGTTCAGCTTTTGTATAAAATACTCCAATATTTTTCAATATATTTATATCTGGAATAGGCATAATATGTTTAATTTTATGAGTTATATTTTCTCCTGAGAAGTGATCACCTCGTAACCATGCGTTGGTTAATTGATTGCCAGTGTATTCACATTCTACTGCAACACCATCTAGTTTATGAGATAACACAAACCCATGTTGATTATTAAATTTATTTAACCAGGTATTTATTTCACTTTCAAATTTAGTATGTAAACTTCCAAGAATAAATGGTAATATTTCAACGTTCTTTTTAGGTTTATTACCAATTTTTTGTAGAAATTTACTATTTGGTCTGAGTTTTTTAAGAATACTTTTAAAATGATCATAATTATCATCTGAAATAAGTGGTAACCCTTTTTCATATGCAACTAAACATTGTTCAAGTTGTGTTTCTAGTATATTTAAATCTTCAGGTGTATATATATTCATTTTTTATAACCTTTATAGAAATTTTCCAAAAATATCTAATTTTGCATCCTCAATAATATAAATTGTTTCACCAGGAGTTTGAGAACTTACACTGGTTGGACAAATTCGTTTATAATGTGTCGGATGTAAATTAGCAATTACTTCTGGAGACTGTTGAGCGTTCGGATTTAACATACATGCTTTATGTTGTAGGATACTATCAAATGCATTACAACAATCATAAATAAATTTATTATGTAATTTTGTTTGAAAATGCTTTACTATCTCCATTTGATCCATATTAATTGAATTGACTTGAAAACCTCGAGCAGCTTGTGAAGCTGCTGTTGCAATTCTTTTAAAAATAGGTGTCAATAAGATTTCTAAAAACAATACTCGTTTTCGGTTTAAATCAATAAAATCATCTCGAGTTGATGATTTTATACAATCCAATGCTAATTTTAATAAATGTCGAATATTTATATTTTCATCAGATAAATTATAACAACTTTTATAAACCATTTTTGAATAGTCATCAAAGAAGATATTATTAATATAATTAATAATATCTTCTTTTGATACATCACAACGGAATAGACTTGAAAAATATTTTATCAAATCACTTTCTGACAATGCCGTTGTTGGAATATTAAAATAATTAATAAATTGTTTCTTTAATTGTAAATCATCTGGATTTTGATCTGATAATATGATATCTAAAAAATGTTTAGCGGGAATATTATTTCCCATAAATGTTATGAGTCTATCATAAATAGTAATAGAATTAAACAATCCAGTTAATTTTATAGATTTCTTTTTAACAATAATTGGCATATCTAAAATATATACGGTTGGTATAAATCTATTGCCATTTAATATAAAGAAATGGTTATCAACTAGAGTTGGAATAAAAAATTTAATAAAAGTTTTTTGTTCAACAACATTAACATTTCCAAAAGAAACGGTCACTTCAATTTCTGTTAATGCATTATTATATATATCATTATATGTAACCGAATTTTGTACTTTGATATTGTTAATTTTTAAGAAATTATTATTTTGTTTAGATATATATTCTATACCTAATTCAACAAAATATTTAATTAATTCATATTGTGCTTTTCGAAATGTATTAATTGTAAAAACACCAACTTCTTTTTTGGGTATTTCTTTTACAAGTAGATTCATGATTTCACTCTTTAAGAAATTCTAGTTGAATATCAACAACTTCTTTTGTCCGACTTTTAATAGATCTATTTTCAGGTAAATTATATTCTCCATCTAAAACTAATTGTCTGATAAGATCTTTTTTGCCGGCAATCCAATCACTTTTTACGGTTAAAATTTCTTTAACTGCTAAATCACAACCAGCCGCGAGCATCGATTCGAGTTCCATTTGACCCACTCTACTTCCACCACCTCTAGCTCGACCTTTTGTTGGTTGTTTTGTAACTGAACGCACACTCCCAAAATCTCTAGCATTGATAATTTTGCCAACCAATTTTGACAATTTTTGAATATATATTGGTGCACAAACAATATTATCAATTTGAACGTCTTCATTTGGAAATGGTGTTTGAACTTTCAATTTTTGTTTCATATACTGTATTAATTCTTTTTTAATCAATACAGGTTCTTTATATTCAACTACACTTTCTAAAAGTGAATTTATATCTATTTTTGCAAATGATGGAGCTTCAATAAATAAATTAGATTGGTTTATATTATTAAGAAAAGATTGTTTAAAAGGTTCATCTTCTAATTTTTTAATAATCTCATTTTCAACTCGTTGGGAATAATTAGAATCCATTTTTTGTATGATTGAATTATTCAACCATGTTAAGACTTTTCCAACTTCTGATGGATTTGTCTTGATATAATTATCACAATACATTACAGTTTTAGAAATAACAGCTTCTAATAATTGTCCAAGATTTTGTCTTGAGAAAATTCCAAATGGATTAAAAATCAAATCAATTGGTTTATTAGATGTTAATCCAACTGGTCTTAAATCATCTGGAATAATCAAACTAACTACACCTTTATTCGCATATCGATTTGCGAGTTTGTCGCCGGTTACAGTTTTACAATCTTTAGAAATTTCCAATTCAATTAAATAACATAAATTATTTAAAGAAATGGTTCCTCTGTTTCCAGTCGACTTATCAATATAAAGATAATATTTTTTAAATATTTGATTAACATATTGATAATTAAATTGTTTTGATAAATCATTATAAATATCTGAAATAAATTCTCCATACTTTAAATATAATTGATCTAATGTAGCTTCTAATTTAGGATCAATCATATTTTGGGTATTTGGAGCTTTAAATCGATGAATTTTAATTCCGGAAACAATACCATTTTCTATTTTAGATTTAATCTTATCTATTGCAAATTTATTGTCTCCAGAAAAACCAAATGATAATAAATCTGATAGTGACATTGATTTTAATGTCATTTGAATTTTATTTTTTAAATCATTATAATTAGAAAATCCCATCTCTCTGGGTGCGATCGCACAACAAACAACTGAATCTTGTATATGTTGTCCAACACTTGGAATATAAATATATGAATTATCTTGATTTTTATAAATTTCTTGCAAAAGAGTATATTCATATATTGGGATAAATATTTTTTCAGTAGATGTATACCTAGCTCTTTCCGAAAAACTTTCAGAAATTGTAATTGCGTCTTCATGATTGAATCCAAAAAACGGCATAAATGCTGTAAAAACATTATAACCATATGATGGAATACCATTTAAAAAACAATCATAATTCATTAAAATATCATTCTTTTTAAATTTAGTACCAACATCTAATGTAAATCTTAATTTCGTTGCAAAAATACCACTAACTTTTTGAATTGGTGGTATATGAATATCTACAACTTTATCTAAATTTGTATAATGAATAATTAATATATCTGAATTTTTATATAAAACTTCTCCATCATCTTCTGCTAGTTTAATACCAAAATGCGAAGAATTGACAAGTGTAAAATAATCTGAACTGATTACATATGGAATCTCAGTATTTAAACTTGTCAACGTTTGTTGAATTTGTTTAGAACTCATACTAGTTCTAGTACTGTCGGTAGATGATAGAAATGGAATACTATTTAGATTAACAGAAACTATCATATTATTACCTTTTCCATATTTGATGTGTTATTTTTATCCATCAAGTTCAGTATCATTTTTAGGATCATTCATTTCCTCACACATTTTAATAGTAGCTAATAAAATTTGTTGATCAATATCTTCGATGCGAGTATTATTATTATCAGTAATAATATTACCATTTAAAAACATACCATTCTCGGCAAACGTAATAGTACATCCATTATCAACTAAAAACCTACAACAATTTATTACTAATGAATCATATGATTCTTGAGATATAAAAGTTTTAATTAGAAATAAAAAATCATTCATTATTTTTTTCCTTTATATTTTGTTTTCTTTTTTTAATAACCACTTGTCTATATATGTTATTATTTTTTTTGCTTTAATAAGTATTGTATCATTATAATAATCACAAGTATCGATTAATTTAATCATCTCTTGTAAAGATTTATAGACTAATTTAAAATTTTCATAAAGTTCATTTTTAGAATCTTTAATCACTTCGGAATTGGAATTTTCTAACAATCTTGGTTCATAAATTTCAAAAATAATAAATGATTCATTATAATATTGAAATATACCAATAAATTTTTTAACAAGACCTCGCAAATCTAATTGAGAGGATTTTAGAACTTCAAAATATCGATCTTCATACTCATTTATGTTTGTGTCAATGAGAGTTAATAAATAAGGTTTTTTGTAAATTGTATGGACTTGTAAAATTTTAGTTTTTTTTGGCATATTAATTGTAGCGTACCATTTTTCACCATTCAGTGAATTTAAATTTAACTCACAATTAATAATTCTTTTCATTTTTAAATTTCCTTATTTTTTATTTGTAATGGATTGATATTTGAAGTTTCTCTAAATCTGGGTCGAATTCTTCTTATTGGAATATATTTTGAACAAAAACTAATAGTTTTTAATATAATATTTTTATTAAATTGTTTTTTCGGATTTGTTGGTTTTTCAATTATATTCTCATTTGCATTTGTATTGGTTATACGTGTATAATTTTTAAAATGAGTCATATTAGTGCATGTACTACAAGTAACATTTACATTATCTGTCGTATCACAATCACTATAAGTTGGATCATTATATGTATGTTTAGAATGATAATCCGATTCTATATAGATCATAAAAATTCTCCTATGATTTAGAAATATAATTATATAATTTTAAATCATGTGTATAATATGTATATCCAGTATTACCAGTTTTTTCATATTTAACACTCATTTTATGATTACATTTTGGACAAACAATGAACAATTTAGATATATCGGATGGTGAAATTAATAACGTTTCATTACAATTTAAGCAATATACCATATAAATTTCCTTTCACTTATATATACCTAAAAAATACATAACAATTACCCATGCAACAATACCTAAATTTCTTAATGTATCACTATCTTCAATAAAATACATTAGTATTATTATGGCTGCGCCAATTGTAGTTATATTATTCAACATTTTCTCCTTTAAAAATAAATTCATAATTATATTATTTCTATATAAAAAAAGTAAAAAATGGAAATATTAATTTTAATTTTTTTAAATTATTCATATAGAAATAATATAATTATGAAAAAACCCGTACAAGGGCCAGTCCGATTCCACACATTGTATGAGAATTGGCTCATACAATGTGTTGACGGTCGGCGACACGAGAGTTGTCAACAGAAACCCGTAATAATAGGACAAGAGTTTATGTCCTATCATCAGGTTTCTGCGACGGTAATTCGTCGCCGACCTTTCAAAACTCTACCAGAATAGAGTTTTGAATCGCGTCTCAAGAGATAATAATGGGTCCTCTTGAGATAATATTTCTACCCACGGTCTAGCCAACCGAGAGGTAAACCTCTAAATTGGGATAGTTCTCCGACTATTTAAAAAAATAAGGAGCGCTTCACAAGCGTTATATGTGATCGCAGTTGACGGCTGCGAAAGGTCAAACCGTCAAAATTCCCAATTATGGGAATTTTATTTTTATTTTTAAAAATAAATAATTTACATGGTGTATAGTCAAAGAGCTATACACCATGTAAATTTTTAGTTCAGTTAAAACCTTGAATGGTCTTTTTTGTTTTTGGAGCTGAAATATCTGTTACTGCCCAATCAAAATCAGTTTGATTAATTGTTCGCTTTTCAATTTTTGATTTTTGAACGGCCGTTAACATTAATGATGCAATTGTAGCTCCAGTTATGTTTTGATCAAGAAATTTTTCAATATATTTTATAACATTGATATTTTCAGGAATATCATAATATTTTTTATGCAATTCAACCAATTGTTTTTTCATTTCTAAAGTTGGATATGTTAATGAATAAAACTTATCAATACGACCAGATCTTATCGCCGCTTCATCTAATCCTTGTATAATATTAGTTGTTGCAATGACTATTACATCATTATTCTTATTTTCTAATAAGTCCAATAATTCATTACTAACACTGGTATGGGTTTTCTCTTTTCTTGAAGAAGCTAGTAAGTCAAAATCTTCTAAAACAATCAATGCAGGTGTACAACGTTTTGCTAAATCAAAAATATGAGTTACTGGATTTGATCTTTGTTGATGCTCTTTTTCTTGTATTAACCTGAAAACAGTTCCACCTGTTTTAATAACATTTTTAATTAATGCATTGACTATTGTAGTCTTTCCAGTTCCTGGGATTCCTGATAATAAAATTCCTCGACGAATTGGAATATTTGAATTTTTAAAATCTTGATAATTTTTAAACACACCAGTAATTAATTTAAGTTCTTCTTTAATATTATTTGTTATTATAATGTCTTCATAATCGAATTTTGGTTTGAAATCTTCAATTTTATATGTTCCATATGTAGATAATGTGACAACTTGGTTTACAATAGGATTCAGTTGTTTTATTAATTCTTTCACTTCCATTACAACTGATTGTCTTTCAGTATTCTTACAAATTATCCACAATGTTCCAGGTTCATTTCGATCATCATACATACGATCAAAATGAGTTGGTAAAATTAAATATTTCATATCTTTACGAACAAATGCTCCACATAATTTAACAATATGTGGAATATTTTTTATATCAAATGCAAATTCACTATAAAACCGGGTGGAACTCTTAATAGCTAAGCCATTAAATGATATTTTACAGCTGAAAATATTTTTATCACTTTCTATTAACTTTGTTAAAAAATATGCCGCTGCCGGTTCATTCTTATTAAAATCTTGAACTACAATGTATGATAAATCTTGAACTTTACAATCTAATATTTTTGCAATTGTTGCTTTTGAATATTGCATTTTTTCTTTTTTAATTGATTTAAATTGGTTAAAAACTTTAGAAATTACTTTTAAATTATCTTTGAAAATTTTAAGTGCTTTAAGGTTTTCTTCAGTGAGGATATCTTTTTCGATATCCTCAATTGCTTTAAGTCCTTTAATTTCTTTAATTTTAGATACATTAGATAGATTTTTCATTTAACTCCTGTATAGTTGCGTCATTAGTTGTGTAATAAATTTTTCGAATACCAATATAATCTAAATACATTTGACAATATTGACAAGGTTTGGATAATCTAAGTTGTCCATTCCTATTAATTCTGACAACTAATATTGAACATCGTTTCAAATCGGTTTTTGCTTTTATAATAGCATCAACTTCAGCATGGATTGTTCCAGGCCATCGTTGAAATTTTTTCTTGAAATGTTTAATAGATTTTTGAGTTGTATTAAAACCTTTTGAAATTATTTTATTTCTTTTAAATATCACTGCGGCACATCTTTGACGATGGTTACTTTTCTTTGACTCTTCAATTGCTATTTTTAAAAATTTAGAAATATTCATTTTTTCTTTTCAGTAGAATGCTTTATGTTTTTGTCTCCATGGAGCTGTTGAAACACAAATAGAATGTTCTATTATTTCATCATAATTAATAAGATCTAGTTTATCGACAAATTGTAATTGATAAATACTCAATTTTTCACATTTATCGATACATTTCGGAAAATTTTCTCTTGAGCATGTTTTACAAGGACTCTGATCAGATGAGTTCACAATTGGAAATCCTTTCGAGGTTGAGAAAACGAAAATTATTCATAATCATTATCAATCATTGATAATGTATTACGATCCAAAATTGTTAAATCTTTTACATCTTGTGGAGTTAATGGAACAAAATCTTTTGATTTTGATGTTAATCCTTTAACATCAAAAAACATCAATAACGGAAATGCTATTGCACCAACTGGAATGATGGTGTTTTTGTTAATCTTTTTTATTTTCATTTTTGCCTCTCTATTAAAATATAAATTAAAATAGTATGAGTATATAATTTCTATATTAAAATTAAAAATATAAAAATGTCAGTAAGAGGAATTTTATATCCTCTTACTGACATACTAATATTATGTATTGAATTGTTGTATAATATATTTTTTGAATTTATCGAAATCTGTAATTGCTTCGATCAATTTGATAATTTTTCCATCTAATCCGGAAATTCGAACAATCTTATCATCAACTTTAAATACTGAACCTAAAGTTGGTGATACATTGACCAATATTACTTTTCCACTTAAATGTGATGGAATAATTCTTCGATATTCTTCAATTACTTGAGTATCAGCCCAAGTAACTTCATCGGTTACAATTACAAATAAATCCATTTGTGGATTTTGATCTATAACTGCTTTGATTGAATCTAATAATGCTGTACAACCATCACACGTAATCTTACTATATAAATTGTTAGCTAAAATATTTGGAGATAATGTGGCAAAATCTAAAATCTTATTAGTATTGTCAAATAATCTAATATCAAATTCATAAAATTTGAATTTTTTTGTAAATATATTGACAAATAATGATAGAAATTTACTACCAATATAATGTCCACCCTCTGACATCGAGCCAGATTTATCATATAATATTACTGGATTTTCACACTTACAATTAAACAATGCAAATTTAGTTAATATTGAATCGCATACTTTGACAATTTCTGGAGCAATATTAACATTCTCTGCAAATTGTCCTTGCATAAATATAAGGTCGAATGGATTGATAAATCTTAAAGAATCTTCAGATTCAAATATAGATTTTAATCTATTATATAATGGTGTAACATCTGATTTCGATAAGAATGAAAGATTTTTTATCAGTGCATTAATTGGAATTGTTGAAATTGATTCACTCACAAATTGTTTTTTATTATCATAATCGATAGACCTGTCTGAAATTGCAGCAGTAATGTGATCTGCTTTTACAATTTTTCCAGATTCATCAACTTTAACTTGTAATTTTGAAAGCTTACTATCCTCTATAATTGCCTTATATAATTTCGATCTATGTTTATCAATTGGAATTGGTTTAAAAATCTTAATTAAATCTTTTAATTTAAATTCTCTATATCTCATTTTTCGATTTTTTAATGTATTATCATTAAAAGTTTCGAATTTGAGTTTCATAAATTTAAATAGAGATCTTGGAAAAGTTTTTATGGTTCCATGTGTTCTTTTCCAATAAGCAAGAGAATTAGCCATAAAATCTGGTCGAGTAAAAACATCATTAATAATTTTTTCCAGATGTTTATCCGGACAAATTCCTGCTAATTTGGTAGTAATGATTGATGGTGCTAAACGAATTCCCAATATTTTACCTAACATCCATGTTAAGGCTGTTATATATTCAACTTCATTGTTTTTTATCAATGAATCAATTAAATATTCTAATTGTTTTAATCGTTCATCTTCTGTTAAGTAAAATGAATTTCTAGGAGTAAAAGAACAAGCTGTAAATAGTAATGCTTGATCTTTTCTTCTTTTATAAGTTGAATAACCTTCTGGATTTGTTATTTTTTTGCTTCGTCGTACAACTGTAGTTCTGTTCATTTTCTCTTTCCTTTTTATATTTTTATAATAAAAGGTCTTCATGGGATTAATTTCTTAATCCCATGAAGAAATCATTGAGGATATCATTTGACTCGAGGTCAAATTTGTCATATTATGTGGCCTGACGGCCGGCGTATGTAATCCTCAACTACAAACTTGTTTAAAATAGACCGTTAATTAAATGCAAACATATATTGGGATTCTCTATGTGGTTAATTTCTTAACCACATAGAGAAAATCACTAAGGATTTATGATAAATTTAAAACATAAACGTGAACCGAAACGAAGAGGGAAACACGAGTTTTAAATTTATTTTAACAAGGGGTGGAAACCATGACGTTTCCGGCATATGTAATCCTTAGTTACAATGAGTAAGAACGTTCGAAAGGAATCAATGACAATAAAAATTTTTTTGTTGTTATTCCAAAAATAATATTTCTATATGAAAATTTTAAATATCAAAAAAATTATGATTTAGAAATTGATGCATATGCTGAATGTAAATGAATACTTTCTTGAGCTTTCACTTCTATTTTAAAACTTCCAATATTGGATAATTTCGATAGTTGATTATAACATGCTCGTGAAACATCTTCAACAAACATTGGATTTTCATATGCCTTTTCAGTTACAAACTTTTCATCTGCTCGCTTCAATATACTATATATTTCACACGAAGCACTTGATTCCGCAATATCTATTAAGTCTTCTAACCATAAAAAAGAACCAAGTTTTTGTTCTGCTTTTAATCGAATATTAACACGTTGATTATGTGCACCATATTTACTAATAGATTTAGAACATGGGCAAAGATTTGTTGCAACAACTTCAATGCCTACTTTAAATCTGTAATTAGTTTTTGTTTTAATACCTTCAAATGTTGCGGTATGATGTACAAATCCAGGTTCTTTTGTTTCTGGTGCATATTTTTTTATAAAATATGGAAATTTATATGATAAATGAACATCAGAGCATTCTGTATTTGTCATTACATCATCTACTATTTTTTTAATAATAACATTTCCCAATGGTAAATCGAGATAAGTATGAATTGTTCTTGGAATCCTACTCATACTTATTCCTTTTAGATTAGAGTCTAAACTCACACAACAATTAATAGATGCTGTTGAATTTTGATGACCACCATTTTTCTGAATTATAAAAATAGGTAATAATAAATTTGTTATACCGACTTTGTTAATATCAATTTCATATTCTGGTTTTGTGAGTTGAATATCTGGTAGATTTGAATTTGGCATAAAAAGTTTTTTCCTTTATTGATAGATGTGATGAGATTGTAAAAATCCCATATAAAATTCATCATTTAAAACTTTTTTTGTAAAACAGTCAACACATATTGAAATGTTTTTTGTAGTATTATGATAGTCAATGTACCATCGTGGAATAAATTTTATTATATCATCTAATGATGTTTTTTGTTTTTCAAACAAATCAAATTCTGCTAATAATTCAGTTTGTTGATAATTTTTAATATTTTTCATATATCCAATAAGTTCACAAACATTAATAGCTTTTGATAATGGCATTGAAGGATTTAAAATAAGTGGTATATTTTTATTAGTTATAAACAAATCAGTAAGTTTAGAGAGGTTAATATTTTTAATCTTATCAATTTGATTACGATTGATTATGTTATATTCGTTGATTTGTACCGTTTTTACTGAGGTGTTATACTTCATATATTTCCTTAATCTTTATCGGCAAGATCTTTAACTAAATCATGCCGATAAAGAGTTTTGTGGTTAAATATATTTACTTTGTTCTTTCTTTACCACACACAGTGCATCTGTATATGATAGATCCCGTTTTACCCTTTAATGTTGGATTATGAACTCTCTGCTTTTCTCCATGTTCTTTATCTTGGAATTCATGATCACATGTACATTTTAAAACCATTTTTCACCTCTTTTTGTTTTTTAGATATTTAATTATATTTTTCGAACCATTTCAGTATATTTAATTATACCATTTTCATCTAATGCTGGTCCATTCATACAATATTGAGCATTCATTTTAATAAACTCAATTGCATCATGTATAGTTAAATTTGGGTAATTTCTAATGTCAATACCTTGAAATATCCAGAATTTTCCTTCAAAATTCATGAAACTGCTTTCAAATAAATAGTTAGAATCTCGCTCAATTACAGTAATCCAACCATTATCAATTTTACATCTCCATAGTTTTTGTATTGCAGATGGATCATATTGATTTATAAATTGAAGTTCACTAATTTTCATTAGTTATTCTCCTTCTTTATATCCAATTTTTCTTTTATTTGAATAAGTTTTCTAAAAATTTGGTAATAGAAAATATCAATTGTTAAGTTAAATCAAGTTCAACACTAAAACATAACCAAGTAAAAATTACTTCATTAAGACCCGAAACTATTTGGGGTTTCAATCTCCAATATCTAGGTCTCCAGAAAATTACTATACATAACATATTAATTTAATTCCATTGATTACTTATTTATTGGTTCGAGTTCTTGTAAAGCAATGAGGAGTGCTTCCATTTCATCAAGTATTTCTCTATTTCGATCAATTGTTTCACTAAGTTTACAAAAATGAATAGATTCTTGAAAATTGTCCCATAATGGACCATCTGTAATAGAGGATTTTAAAGTTATGATTCTTTCTTTTAGTGCTCGAACTGCGCCCTCTTTTTTTATTTGTTCTACATCTACATCTTTTCCTGCACTGTCGGTATATGTTTTATAATATTTTCCATTATATTTGATAGTCATTTTATTCACTTTCAGATTTTTTTATCAGTTCAATGCCTTCTGGTAGTTTCAATATAAGAAAATCACCTTTCACTTCTATGTCTTTTTCATTAAACTTAATAAATGGATGCAAACCATTCTTTTGATAATTAGGATTTTCAATAGCTAAACTGTGTGCATTTAGATTATAAACATTGTTAAAAATATGTTTAATAAACTCTTTTATAGTCATTTTTAATTCTTTCTTTTTTAATCTGGTTCGGATGGGTAGTATTCATCTACATCATGCACATCTGAAACGTATTTATTAGGTGATAATTTGCGTCCACAGAAAGCACAGAACCTCATATTCGATTTTGCATTTTGTTGACATAGTGGACAAGCTTCATCTTCTTTACATCCTTCAATCACATCTTTTATAATTTGAGCCATACCAGTTTGAAATCTGTACATACCAACAACATCACAGCAAACATTTGCTGGTAAAAATTCTTGTGGATGTACAACCCATTCTTCATCTGGACTTTTCAAACTACTCATCCAATCGAATAATTTTATTGCTATTTTATAATATATACTATCTTTATCCATTATTTTTCTTTCGATTTATTTTTAGACATATGAAGACAACATGGACAACCATTTGCTCCATTTTTATAATGTTCTTCTAAATTTTCTCCGCAATCAGGACAATATTCTGTGTGAAATAAAGGAATTTTATCCCCAGGTTCAATAATGATACATGGATTAACTCGATGAGTTGGATATACACTAAGAATACTCTGAAATTCAGAATATCCACCAATTTCAATATCAATATCTTTGGCGGATACTTCCAAATAATTTGCAGCTCCAATCACTTCATTTATAAATTCTGATAGTTTCATTTATTTCCTATTGAATTTTATTTGGAGATTATTCTTTGTCCTCATTTAAATCGATTATAGCGATTCCCATGGACAAAATGGAGTTGTGTACATCTTGAAACACTTGATTAATTAACTGTTGTCTATCGTACAAACAATTCAAAAGACAACCTGATGTTGGGTTTGCCATAATTCCAGCACACATGATAGCTGCAATTTGAAGCATGTCTTTAGTTTTAATTTGCATTTTTATGTTCCTTTTTGTGCTAAACTTGCCAGTTTGAATCCTAGTTTTTCTGATAGTTCCAATGCTTTTAGTAGTACAAAACCAGTTTGAGAATCATACTTACCAGTTCTTTGATCAATAGCGAAACCTACACCAGATATATAATCTGGACCATCTGAACTAAATCGCCCGACAACTGTCTTAATTATTTTATTATTATATGAACATACATATAGATCGTATTCTTCGAATGTTCCTAAAAAGGTACAGTTACTACAATCATGTATATATCGGGGTTTTATCTTATCTTCTTTTTTGGTATTTTCCATTTTATTGACTTTCTGTAGAGTCTTATGAGTTTATACTTATAAACTCATAAGACTCTTTTTTTATTTTTGTAACTGTTTTTGTTTTTCAGTTAATTGATTTTGAAGATGGAAAATTTCACTTTCAATTTTTTTAATTTCATTGGCAAGTTTTTCTTTTGATTCTCGTTCTAATCTTTCTTGTCGTTGAGATTCTGTCTCTGATGGAACTGCTGAGAAAAACTCTGGTCCCTTACCTTGAATTGGTCTGACAGTAGTGTAATCAAATCCCATCTTCTTCCCTAATTTTTCCCATGCTATATTTGCTCGTTCTTGTTGGGAAATGGGTTTATAAGTTCCAACCATTATACAGGGTGTAGGTTTGCAGGCTTCTAAAATTGCCTGCAAATCATCTTTCGTCATTTGATAAGATACTCTTGGATACATAAATTAGATTCTCCTTTTTTATAGAAAATTATATCTTTCCCAAATAAATCTTTTCATAAATGGTTAAATTTTCAGAATCAATAGAATCTAATTCTTCTAAATTTACACGTTCAATAGTTTTTTTATTTGGTTGAAATAATAACCCAATTCGGCTTGAAATATACGATGCCATCATTTTATCACCGAGTTTAAATGTAGGAGATTGTGATTGATTATATCTCCAAAATACTTTATTCTCATAATCAACGATGAACATATTTGTAAATAATATTTCGACAAATGAACTATAAATCTTACCTACCTCTAATAAAGAAGTCATTAATTTTAAATAATAATTTACAGGTTCTTCAGGATTCTGACTTTGTTTGAGAATATTTTTAACATTCTCAACAATATAAATAACATCCTGGTTTTCAACTGTCATGTCATCTTCTTGAAATATTAATTTATTATTTTGAACATCTTTCAAACCTCTGATAATCGGGTTTTGTTGAGGACAGATTAATTTTTCTGGAAATTCACAAGTATCAAAAATTAATATTGTTTCTTTAGAAAGTTTTTTATTGTAGTTATCTAAACTTTCAATTTCTTCAATATCTATCAAATGTTCTTCAAAAAATTTAAGAACTTCAGAATCTGTAGAAAGGGTAGCTCTACCACTTTCATGAAACGTTCTGAGCGTTAGTTGAGTCAACCTTTCAGTTATCAACTGACCCGCCACGATTCCAACATATTTAGTTGTTAATTTTTTCGATCCAAAACACTTTTGACATATCTTAAATCCTGGATTACCACATGTCATAGGTGATCGAATTTTAATTTTCTTATTAATAAATGAGCATGCAGTTTCAATATCCAATTCTTGCCAAATTTGTAAAGATTCATTCAAATAATATTTACCAACTAGAGTTTCGGCATGATCTTTGGACATAATAACAAATTCTAATCCGTTACTTGTTCCACAATCATTTAAATCGAACTCTATCATGGACAATGCCATAACAAGAGTGCGCTCCAAATAACCACTATTAGGAGTATGTTTTGATTTATCCTGTATACTCTTACGAGTTGCTGGGGATACACTAAAATATTGTTCCTCAGTAAGGCCTTCTAACAAACTAGTATTAATTGGTTGTTGAATAATTGTATTATCTGTATTTGCACTATAACCAATTAATATAGTTGATCTGGCTAATTGGGATTTACTAAATCGTGATCCACTCTTAAATAATTTGTAAAGAGATGAATTTTTATCCATATTAGTAATACAACGATTTGTTAACGATTCAGTAATGTAAAAACCTAAAAGCACATTATTATCTGGAAGTTTTTTAAATATATTGTTCACAATTTTGTCTTTTACATTTGACATTTCTTGAATATCAACGCTTGGTGAATACTTACTTAATGTAATAAAGAATAATAATGATTTTTCAAGATGCGCTAAATTATTATAATATAGTTCTGTATCATTTTTACAATATTTGAGTAAACAATTATTAATGATTTGTAATGATTTTTTTGTAATACTTTTATTTATAACTACATCATCAAACCCACAGAATTTATTAAATAAACACATCCCATAACTAAATATTCTATCTTTAATTTGTACTGTATCATATAAAGATTCATTCCATAATGTAAGATTTTCGGGAAGATCTTTAAGATTATGTATTTTACAAATAATTTTATTAGAATTAAATTCTTCTTTAGTTAAAACAAAAGCTGAATATAATGCTTCGTGCCGAATAGTTGCTAAATAATTAGTATTTTGATCATATGTAATAATATTTTTTAGAAAAGCTTTTTGTTCAGCTTCTTTTAAAGCTGCGGTATCATGAATAATATAAATTGCTGCGGTGTCACCATCACAATCCATATTCAATGGTTCTAGAAATAATGGACTAACATGAATAGTTTCATCATCTTCATCATCTGTCGGTTCTAGCTGAACAATTGGACAGCTGTGTTTCCAAAGAGAAGGCTGACGATTAATAAATGCTAATCTTTTTATTTCATGATTTGATAATTTATTGGTTTCGGCCATTTTTAATGTCTCCATTTTTAGACTGCATTACGTGCGCCTCCAGTTTTAAAAAAAAGTAAAAATGTATATACTTTATTATTTCTATATAAAAATAATGAAAAGCAGAAAGTTTTGAACTACTAACCTAAATCAATAGTACAAAACTTTCTGCTCGGGGCGAACACCAGTCACAACCAAGGGTTGCCTGGCGGACCACTCACCTTCTGAGTGCCATCCGAGATAAGACCAAACTTAATTGATCTTACAATTAGATAATTTCTATATGAAAAAGTTGAATATTAAATTTTCAAGATTTTAATTTCTATATAAAATCATTGAAAATAAAAATAGTATAGGAGTTTGACTTTTTTATCAAACTCCTATAATATTATATATCTTCGTTTTCATCTTGTTCTTCATGTCTCTTCTTAATCAATATTTTGATAGTTGGAGACTCTTTACATTCATTTACTTCCTTTTCATTTTCTGGCGAACAGAACCATTCTAAAAATTCACCAAATATTTGTTTATGATCATCATAATTCTCAAACTGAGTATAATTATCGAATAATGTTGTATAATCAATATTTTTATATTTTGCTAAATAATATAAAAAGTATGGAAACCATAATTTATATAAAATCTTTCGACTTACTTTAATTTTATAAGCTTCTAATGAAGGGTCTATTACAATAACAGATCTTGCCGAAAATTCAATAGTTTTACCCAAAATAGAAGATCTAATAAATCCTGTTTTACCAGAAATATTTGCAAAAACTGTTTCATAAATTAAATCTACATAATATTGGTATCTGGATGCGGCCCTATCATATTCAATGATAATTGTATCCATTAATTCATCATCTATAATTTTATTTTGTAGATTGTAATTTAATTTTGAGAACCAATCTTCTTCTTTAACTTTTAAAATTTCTTTTGATTGTGCATTTAAATTATTTTGATTAATTAAACTTATATAATGTTTATTAATTTCTGAATATTTAAATTCACTTGGGTTTTTAGGATCTTTTACTACCGGACGAATATCTGGTGGTAAAACTTTAACTTCATTAATTATATATTTATTATCAAACAATTGTTGGGCATTATAACTATTCAACTCGAATGCTGCATATTTTAATGCTAATATGAAACTATAAATACCAGTTATTCTAATAGGTATTATATATTGATATGAACTTGGATTTGTAGTATAATTACTAACAATTTTTAATACATCATCTGGTGTTATAGATAAATAACGTACTGTTGCAGATGTTGCATCAGATTTCTTCGGATCTAATAAATATTTATGATCTTTACCAATAATCTTCCCAAATTGTTTTCTTCGTGTTGGTTTTATAACAGGAAAAATAAGTGTAATTTTCCCAAATGTTTTTAATCGCATATCAGAAGATCCGCACATTACACCACATCTGTCACAAATTTTTCCTCCATCACAAGATTCAAGTGATAATTTACCACATTTACACCTGAAATTATGAATTGGTCCAAAAATAGATTCGCTTAATAATCCATTTTCATCGATCTTACTACCAAATTTACCTGTAAAGAATTTAACTGATGTAACCTCGCCTCCTAATATTCCCATTATAATATTCCCTTATTATCTATAATGAGTTACCTACCGAGTTTTTAAAGTTCAACATTTTCTATTAAACTACTAATTTTTGCTATCATCTTTTTAACATCCACATCCATCGATTCAATTCTTTTGAGTAAATCACTATGCCTATCTGAAGCAGTTTTATCAGAAGGACCACCTGGACCTTGTTTGTTTTCAGATCGTATCAAAATTGGTGTCAATTTAATAGATAATTCATCGATATATTTATCTAACTTTTCAACAGAAGTGCACATATCTTCAAATTTCGTACAAATTGTAAAATTTTTGCTTTCTCTACATGGTTCGATCATTGAAAAATTATTCCTTTTCTGTAATATTATTTAGCAATTCTAAAATTTCATTTGTAGCTATATTTGATTTTGTTCTTTCTTTACCATATTTTTCAGCAGATTGTTGAGCTATTACATTTGATGTTTTTATTTGTTGTTTTTCTTTTATTTTCTGTTCATGATCTTCAGTAAAAATATTTTGTGCTCGTATAGGTACATTTTCTAGTAAATATTTATCGAGTTTTAATTTAGTATTTAATGTATTTGAGATTTTGAATTTAAATCTAACTACATCTTTGCCGATTTTTCCAGATTTAGTTCTATATGCTATAAATTTGCCAAATTCACGAACTGAACATGACCCATCTTTAAGAACTTTTGTTAATATAGCGTGGAAAAGATATTGTATAACAGTAGGAACATGAACATTGTTAAACTTCTTTTGGAGTTCAATTTCAACATCTTCAGGAATTTTAAACACATCTCCTCCTAGTTAACAGTACTTACACAATCGAAGTTAAAATACAGAGTCTTTCTCCTGTTTTTAAAATAGCATTATGTTTAACTGGAATTACAGCAGCAAATCCATCTTTAATAAATCGTATATCAAATCTTTCAGCAATTTCACTTGGTACTTTAATGTTATAATTGTCAGAATCTATAGTTTTATCAGCATCTGTTGGAATATAATAAAGTCTACCTTGTAACAAATTAATTTTTCCATTGGAAGCTTTAATAATTTTTTGTTCATTTGTTGTTAAAAACACATAACCAATATCAACAGTATTGCTTGAATTGAAATTTGCCGAAATAAAAATTTTATTTTCATTCATACTTGTGTCTCCTTAATCTTCACCTTTAATGACTGCCTGATCAGTGCAACTATATGTTTACACCCAGACGGTGTATTGTGCTCATTTTTGTGCTTCGGCCGTTTAATAATGGATTTAATAAAACTAATTGGTCGTCTTAAACTACCATTCTTGAAAACCGAATTCGCAAATTCATATTTAAAGCTTTCGCAGCTACAAAATATTTTACATTCAGATTTTAATGTAATTTTCGAATTTAAAATTTCAATTTCTTGTTCATATTTATCAGTTTTACCCGTAATAAGAATAACATTATCTTTAATTTTATCAACAGAAATATCTTTAAAAACAACCAGTTTTGCTAATTTTTCTCGATCTTTAAATAATGCTGGAAATTTTGAAAAGTAACCCAATGTTAACATAATTCGACGTCCCCTCAATCAAAAATAAAATGAATTTTGAGTTGGGTAGGAGAAAGAACATTATATTTCTCCTACCCGACACATTATAGAACTTTAACCCACATGTTTGCCTCCTCTATGGGTTAAATGTTTAATTGTGATAAACTGATGAAGTGGATTGGATAACCTGGATCGGATCAGCACCCTCGTCAATCAATTAATAATGATCAGTTTATCACATTAATTAATACTTATAATTTCTATATGAAACTCTCAAATATTATAATTATAATATTTTAAAAATACTATTTCTATATATTTTTTGCACTTTCCTTTTCTGGGAATTTTACTTTTTATAATTCCAATACAATATTGGCAATTTCATCACTTCTACAATATCTAGTACAATATGTTATAGTTCGTCTATCAAGTTTAGTAACTGTTAAAAGTTCTCTTATAATTTCTGGATAACGAAATTTGATAGCTTTTCTCAGTAAATCTGGATAGAATGTAGGATCCACTACTGGAATAAGTTCTTTTACAGTTTCATACCGTCCTTTTTTTATTGCATATTCTAAAGCGTCTCGAAAAATTACTGGATTTGAAACTGGAATTAATTCTTTTATAATTTCATGATAACCACGACCCGCTATTCTTTTAAACATATCTACATTGCCATATTTTTGTTCTAAATATGGAATAAATAATTTTACAATATCCAAATTTCCATATTCAATAGCTACATTTAAAACACCGAGGGGAGTTGCTGGTGGAATAAATACTGGTAATAATAATTTTGAATTTCCTGTACGTTTATATTTAATTGCTAAATCTAATGATAAATTAGTTTTTTTATCTTCAAGTCTCATAATAGGAAGTAAAGATTTAATTAATTCAGAGTAATTTTTTCTAGCAGCCATCCATTCCAATAAACGACAATTACACATATTTGGATCAGCGCCTTCATCAATCAAATATTTAATAATTTCAGGAGTTATTTTTTCTTTATTACTTAGAAATGCAGAATTTTTTGTATAATAAACATATCCATCTTTAGTTGTGGTAGCTTCAAGTTTACCTGATGTTTGAACAATATGAGTATCATCTTGGTTTAACGAACTAAATATATGTTTTTGATAAAATCTTGGAGGGTTAATAAAATGATTTAATCCCTCTTTTAAACCCAATATTGAATATTCTAAATTATTAGTAAACATATAGAACTTCATAATAACATTATATCCTTTCTACATTAATATTATATTTCATTATATAGTACACACTAAAAGATCTTTCTAACTCATGTAGTAACCACTAAAATCTCTTTTTTAAACTCATATTATTTTTAAAAAACTCATAGTTAGTTAATTAATTAAAAATTTTCTGAAACTGATAGATAAACGTTAGAGAGTTTACTGAATGTTAATTTATTTTTGATGTTTCTTGATTCTATTCTTGATTAGAATCAAGAACTTTTGTTGAAATATTATCTAGAATCTAGACACTATCTAGCCACGGTTGAAATATAGTATCTAAAATATATATGTCAAAACTTTTTTTCATCTTTCATATAGATATAATATATATAAAAAATAAAAAAATATGATTATATTTAGTTATATTAATTAACTAAGTTTTAGATTAAATATAAATTTATATAGTTATATATTTAAGTTCAATTATAAAAAATTTAATTTCTTTAATTAATTAAATATATAGATATATATTTAAGATTAAATATAAAAATTTAATTTCTTTAATTAAACATATTTAATATCTTTAATTTCTAGTTTAAACTAAAATTAGTTTAAAAATCTAGAGTTTATCTAAATTTAAATATAAATTTTAGATAAATTATTTAAAATATCTAGATTTTATCTTAAACTTAAAATTTTAGCTTAAACATATATCTATTTACTTAAACTTTTTGAAATTTACTTAAAATATCTTTAATTTCTAGTTTAAACTAAAATTAGTTTAAAAATCTAGAGTTTATCTAAATTTAAATATAAATTTTAGATAAATTATTTAAAATATCTAGATTTTATCTTAAACTTAAAATTTTAGCTTAAGTTTCTAGAAAAAGTAATTTTCGTATTTAAAGTAATTTCAAAAAGGAAAATATTTTTTACGGGACACTATATTTTCCTTTTTTTTAAGCTTAAACAATGAACAAAAACAATTATCTATTTTCAGATCTCTCAATATATCAGTATCTATTTGTTTTCTCAATCTCTTTTCTAAAACATCTTTTTGTTTTCTGAAACTAAACTCGAGTCAGAATTTTTAGGGTCGATAGGGCCTGTGTGGGAGGAAAAAATTTTTTTATTTTTTAAAAAAAAGTATCGATCCTACAGATCTGTCAAGATCTGTTATACTCTCCATTTGAAATACAAAAAAACTATATTTTGTAATTATTATTTCTATATAAAACAAGTAAAAACTAAAATTGATTTAATGATTTTAATTTATAGAATAAAAAATTTTTCATAAAATATATAGAAATATTATTATTGAAAACGACGGTATAAGAATTTGAAGAAGCTTAGAAAGAGCTCAATTAGAACCATATTTGAAATCAGTCTTATACCGTCTCCTTTTTTGTGATTTTCGAGAACCCTGGAGGCGGAAATAATATGTTACTATCTAATAGTCATATGTTTATTAAGAATAATCAATTTATTGGTATAATGAAAAGTTCCATCATTAAAGATCTTGCCGATATTAAATTGAGGTTTGAATTTTTAAAGATAACAACCACAGACAAATCTTTAATTTTAATGATTGAAAAAGATTGTATTGAAGATCATAGTAATGTTAATTCTCTTAAATTAGTAAATAATGAAATAATATATTCTAAGAATATGAATTATATTGATTGTGAAAATTTTGTTAAATATTTGAATTTTATAACAACTAGAAATTTGCAAGATGATATTAAAAAAGGAATAGTTTGGATTATTGAATTTAGATTCACTTCAGATGTTAATTTTTTTAAAATTGTACTAACTTCGATGCAAGTTTATAGATTGTATAAACAAATTGAATCATTCTATTCTAATTATTTAATTTTATCTTCTATAATGCGGCAAGATCTTGCTGAAATAAAATCTGTTCCAGAAGTGAAACATGAGAAGAAAATTACAGAGTATATCCAACAAGATAATAATATAGCAACACCTATTGTAGAAGATGTTAAGAAATTCGATGAAATAGATTCTATATTTGAATTATGTTTAACTAGCAGTTTAAAAACTAGTTTAATTCATTATACATTTAATTATTTCAGATATATAACGAAAGATCATTATTCTGTTCTGACCAATTCTTCAAATCAAATTCAATATACATTGCCAATTTTAATACCAGGTAAATTTAATATTGATGAAAATTATTTTCAATCAGTAATATTATCTCACACTTCTATTTCTTCTAATAATATTATATTTATTATAAAGAAAATATTATCCAATTTAATTCAAGACCATAAGAAGTATAATGAAAAACCATTATTATTAATAATGATTTCGTATTTATTATTTGTTTATTTATTAAGATATTTGTACGATTCAAATAAAGATTCATTTACATATTATTTTAAACAATTTATTTGTGTTCCTAATATACAATCTCAATTAATTATGAAAATGATTCAAGGTGGGTTTCCAGATTTTAACAATAAAATATTCTTTAAAATTTCTGATATTGATCTTCTAGATTTTTCTGAAAACATTAATCGTGAACAAATAGAAAAAATTTCAAAAGATTATAAACATTTAATACCTATTTCACAAAAAGATTTTGCCGATAAAATATTTAAGAAATTAGAAAATGAACAAATTTCTCCAAATCCAATTAATTTTAATTTATCTCGTAAAAAACTTATAGACATTTCAAAATTAACATTTGTTAACAAAAGAAATTCAAATTCTGTATTATTTGATCCGGACAATACAATAGATTCATCCGAATCAAATAATGAAAATATTAGAGAATATAATTTATTAGACTACCAATTACAAAAACAAACAAATAATAACGCTACCGGAAATAACAATAAAATAACTACAAAAGTCTATTCAATTCTTTTAAATTACATTAAAAACCCATCTTCACTTCTTATTATTAATGATAAAGATATTCCTAAAGAAGTATTAAATTTATTTGAAGTTATTTCAAAGAAAGTACTCATTGCCGATAAAATTACAAAAGATACTATTTCTACATTAAAATATTATAATATTCTATTAGAAACTCTACCTAATCCACATGAGTTTCGACACATAATTTATTTATATATTATATTTCAAATTATTATACCTTATCACAATGATATTTATAATAATACACAATTTGAAGATTATTTATTATAAACAAAAAAAGGACTAGGTAACTATAAATTAGTTACCTAGTCTAAAATTATTCATTTTTTATTTATTCAATTTTTTAATTAAATGAGTTTTGATTTAAGTGGTTTTATATGTAATCTCGAGAGGGCACTCTGATCCGAATATGGAATCAATAACTTAACAATCTCAAGATGTTTATTTAATACTGCATATCGTAATGCTTCACTATCAAATGTTCTCGGATTTGAAACTGGAATTAACAGCTTGACAATATCATAATGACCATTTAATGCAGCATATCTTAAAGCTCCGCTATCATATGTTTTCGGATCTGATAGTGAAATTAATAATTTGACAATCTCTGTGTGTCCATTTCTAGCAGCTAATACTAATGCTTCGCTATCACATGCTTTTGGATCGGAAAGTGGAATCAACAACTTTACAATTTCAAGATGACCATTTAATGCGGCCCATCGTAAAGCTTCACTATCAAATGTTTTCACATCTGAAACTGGAATCAATAACTTAACAATATCAAGATGTCCATTTTCTGCGGCCCATCTTAATGCATAACTATTATGTGCTTTCGGATCTGAATATGGTAGTAAAAGCTTGACAATTTCGAGATGACCGTTTTCAGCGGCATATCTTAAAGCTTCACTATTTTTTGCTTTCGGATCTGAATATGGTATCAACAACTTTACAATTTCGAGATGTCCAGCTTCAGCTGCTTGTTTCAAAACATTATCCAATTGTGGTTTCATATCTGAATACTGAAGTAATACCTTTACAATTTTGAGATGACCATGACCAGCTGCCCATACTAGTGGGTAATTATTATGTGCTTTCGGGTCAGCTCCTTCGTCAATCAATCTCTTAATAACTTTAGCGGTAATCTTTTCTTTCTTACCGAGAATAACTCGGTCGGCTTTCCATTTTTTTGGATAACTTGGATTCTCATAAACCTGAGCATCATCAGGAAGTATTACCTTCCTGATCCAAGGTCCATACTCAATGAAAGATAAAATATCTTCTCGAGAGAAGTAAATTCCTCCTGGACTACAATCTCCACTAGGGTTGAATTTTATAGGATCTACATTCAACCCGAATTTATATTTCAGTCCATAATGTCTTTCTGTTTCATGTAAGATCTTGTAGTAATCCATCTACACTTCCTTTTATTTGCTTTAATCAAATCGAGAATCTCTTGATTTCTACAATGTGATTTACAATAATTTATTACATAATTATCAATTTCTGAAACTGGAATTAATAACTTTACAATATCTACATATCCATGTTCAGCTGCACATCTTAATGGCCAACTATTATATGCTTTTGCATCTGATAACGGAAGTAATAATTTGACAATCTCTAGATGCTTACCATATGTGGCATATCTTAAAGCTTCACTATTGCACACTTTCGGATTCGAGTATGGTAGTAATAGCTTGACAATTTCAAAATATCCATTTTCAGCGGCATATCTTAAAGCTTCACTATTTTTTGCTTTCGGATCTGAATATGGTAGCAATAATTTGACAATGTCGAGATGTCCAAATTCAGCTGCACATCTTAATGGCCAACTATTACATGTGTTTGGATTAGCTCCTTCGTCAATCAATCTCTTAATAACTTTAGCGGTAATCTTTTCTTTTTTACCGAGAATAACTTTATCAGCTTTCCATTTTTTTGGATAACTTGGATTCTCATAAACTTGAGCATCTTCAGGAAGTGTTACCTTCCTGATCCAAGGTCCGTGGTGAATAAAGGCTAAAATGTCTTCTCGTGAAAAATAGATTCCACCTGGACGACAATTTCCTCTAGGATTGAATTTTATAGGATCTATATTCAACCCAAATTTATATTTCAGTCCATAATGTCTTTCTGTTTCATGTAAGATCTTGTAGTAATCCATCTACGATTCCTTTTTATTCGAGATGATTAAATCAAGAATTTCTTGATTTTCACAATATCGTCTACAATAATTTATTACAGATTCATTAATTTCTGAAACTGGGATTAATAATTTTACAATATCTAAATATCCTTTTTCAGCTGCGTATCTCAACGATACACTATTATATGCTTTCGGATCTGAAACTGGAAGCAACAACTTAACAATATTGAGATATCCACTATGTGCTGCATATCTTAAAGCTTCACTTTCACATGCTTTTGGATCTGAATATGGAAGTAATAATTTCACAATTTCAAGATGATTAAATTCGGCAGCATATCGAAGTGGACAACTGTCTAATGCTTTCGGATCTGAAACTGGAAGCAACAACTTAACAATATTGAGATATCCACTATGTGCTGCATATCTTAAAGCTTCACTTTCACATGCTTTTGGATCTGAATATGGAAGTAATAATTTCACAATTTCAAGATGATTAAATTCGGCAGCATATCGAAGTGGACAACTGTCTAATGCTTTCGGATCTGAAACTGGAATCAATAACTTTACAATATCGAGATATCCGTTTGCTGCTGCAGATCTTAATGCTTCACCATCATGTGCTTTCTGATCCAAATATGGTATCAATAACTTGACAATTTTAAGATGCCCGTTTGAAGCAGCCCATCTTAATGCCCAACTATCACATGTTTTTGGATCAGCGCCTTCATCAATCAGTCTCTTAATAACTTTAACGGTAATCTTTTCTTTTTTACCGAGAATAACTCGGTCGGCTTTCCATTTTCTTGGATTACCTGGATTCTCATAAACTTGAGCATCATCAGGAAGTGTTACCTTCCTGATCCAAGGTCCATACTCAATGAAAGATAAAATATCTTCTCGAGAGAAGTAAATTCCTCCTGGACTACAATCTCCACTAGGGTTGAATTTTATAGGATCTACATTCAACCCGAATTTATATTGTAGATCATGATGACATTCTTCTTTATTTAAGATCTTATAGTAATCCACATTTATTCCTTTATTTAAAAATTTTAAATAATTTATTTTTAATTGATCTTAAAAAATTGTGAAATAGTGTATTTTTATTTACTATAATTAAATCAAGAAGTTCTTG
>Ga0265294_10000359_pt1 | contig 60661 bp, 35 predicted proteins | sample MunlanPumphouse3_FD_192504 | JGI IMG/M metagenome (GOLD analysis project Ga0265294, IMG submission 192504) | Groundwater microbial communities from a municipal landfill in Southern Ontario, Canada - Pumphouse #3 | ecosystem: Environmental > Aquatic > Deep subsurface > Groundwater | place... | reverse complement strand
ATTCCCGATTCAGTCTCAAGGTGTTAAAGGATGTTGGGACTATAGTATCAACAAAATATATTCGATAACCATTCTCAATTTTACGCTTGACTACCTGAAATTGCCGGAAGATGAGTACTTGCACACGATTCAACTTTACAAACGAGAGAACAAAATGTTGTTTTACGACAAACTGATGTTTATCTATTTGGAGATGCCGAAGTTCAAGAAAAGAGAGGATGAATTGACGAATGATTTTGAAAAATGGATGTATTTTATCAAGAATTTGGAACGATTGGAGAAGATTCCAAAAAAATATCGCGACACCATCTTTGAGAAGATGTTTGCCGCTGCAGAAATAGCAAAATTAGACAAAATGGAATATAGAAGATACATTAAAAGCAAAAAAGCGATCAACGATTATGACAATGCTATCAATTACGCGCGTGAAGAAGGCAAATTGGAAGGAAGATTAGAGGGAAAATTGGAAGGAAGAATGGAGGGCGAATTAAAAGGTCGATTAGAGGGCGAATTGAAAGGCAAGTTGGAAGGTAAATTGGAAGGCAAATTGGAAATTGCCCGAACTTTACTGAAAATGGGAAAGCCTATCGATGAAATTGTATTGATAACCGGATTGTTGAAAGAGCAAATTGAGGAATTGGGAATGAGGGATTAGAATTTTCTCGTCGCCCATCGCACTATTATATCATGCTTTAATACCACGAGACAAGCCTGCCACGCACTGCCTTTCGAAGGCTGTTTCACAACAACAAATAAACCACATGAAAATGCCGGCTTCTTGGACGATACTTTGATTAATTGCCAACAGATTAAACCGAGAAATCACACACTTTTAAGACAATATTTCAGATTTTTTTCGAAATATCAGCGTATTGCGAATGTTCATTTGGGTAATGTTTCCGGTTCAATGAACGAACAATATTTATTTTACTTGATTAGCTATTATTGCGGAACAAATTAATAAATTTCCAACCTTGCTTATCAAAGCATTGCAACTCAATTTTATTTTTTAAACAATCCATCACTCATTACCAAGCGCACGTATGCGCCGTAATTAAAGTGAAAATTGTTATAGTCAGTCAAGTGTATTTTTCCCCATGAAATATAAAATATCGGATCTATGGAGATATTCTCGTTAAAACAGAATTTAATACCCGCCGTTCCGGTGAAGGCGAAACCGGCACCGCCGTAGTTCGGTTCAAACTCTTGCATAGGGACACCTTGTACATAAGTTGCACCTCCGTAAATATCCAACAGATTATATTCAAAATCCTCAATGACAGCATCGAAACTCTTGACTTTCACGAAGTTAAATTGTGCGCCTAATTCTATGAATGGTTTGATGTATTGGCTTGCGTCGAAAGTATATGAGCCGGTCACATCAATAAAAGAGCGATTTTCCTTCCCAATCAGCAGATATTGCAGATAGTCGTTTCGTTCATTTCCCGGCACCGAATTGGTATAAGAAACCGTAAAAATATCTTTTGCCGTCAAGCGGGCAAAGGTGTAATAGATGCTCAGCCGCCAATGTTTATTAAAACGATAGGAGGCACCTAACATCACTGACATAGCGGGTTTGTACTTCACGGCAGTGGGATATTCCTTAATACCAATGTTAGTGTCGGTTGAAGAGACATAATTGTTATTATCCGTAATGCGTTTGAGAATAATTTCTTTAAACGAATCATTATTAAAGATATAATTCAGATTGTTCTCATTCTGAGGTTGTCCGCTGTAGTATCCGGCGGTCTTTTTACTTCCAAAATAGATTCCGCCGCCAATGATAAAATCAACTCCGGGAGAAAAATTGGAATCATCCTCGGATTTGTCGCGCTGCGACCAACCCCATTGCGGAATAAACAGCGCTAAAATTAGAAAGATAATAAAAGATTTTTTCAAGTTAATGTCTTTATTTTTAATTGTTTACAAAATATTTTACACAATAACAAGTGAGAACAAAGGTACATTTTTTATCTTGATTTGTAAGATATTTTCATGGTAAACGACTTATTTTATTTTTTGTTTCGTCGGGCAATTTATTGAGCGGTTGGGAAATATGCCTCGTCAAAAAATGTCATTACTACTTTTTATTGTGGAAAATTGCGTGAATAATCTTGGGTATTTTTATTTTTTTAATAATTTGGATATTTGCAAGTCTTGATAGTTGACCATGAGCAACCGTTGCGTATCCAAAACGGCATATTTATCATCTATGATTCCCAACACAACTCTTTATCGGCAAAAACCGGACCATCTTTACATACTCTTTTTACGCCGTTCAGGGTAGGGAAGGCGCAACCCAAACAAGCCCCAACGCCGCAAGCCATACGCCTTTCGGCTGAAATCCACAGCGGTGTTCGCACCTCTTTGCACATGGTAAAAACTGCCTTCATCATGGGTTCGGGACCGCACGCAAAAACAGCGTCATAATGATCAGGTTCGAACAAGTCCGTTATCAATCCATGATAACCTTCATCTCCATACTCTGTTGCAATAAAAAAATCTGTATCCAAAATCACAAAATGATCGAGCGCAAACAGTTCATCGCGGTAGCCAAGATATACATCTACTTCATTTTCAGTGTTTTTTAATAAAGTTTCCGCGGTAAACCATAGCGGGGCAATTCCGATGCCACCTCCAATCAGAGCAATTCGTCCGCTCACTTTTTCGCATGGAAATCCATTTCCCAAGGGTCCTAATATAAATATGGTATCGTTGTTTTTTAAATGTGATAATTCTTCCGTTCCTTGTCCGCTGATGCGGTACATGAATGAAACAGAGTTGTCAGTGGCTTGGTAAATGCTGATGGGGCGCATTAGGGGGCGCGAGGCATCGGCAGTTTTGAGCATAAAGAATTGTCCGGCGCGGCACCGGCTTCCGTTTGCGACAAGCTCCATTACAAAAATACCTTTTCCAACTTGGTAATGATTGATGACCTTGGTTTGAAAATATTCCATACGAACTAAATTATAGCATTAAGAATATCATTTTTCATACGAATTGCCTCATTACGAGCGCATTCGGCAAAATTGCTTTCTCCATTTTCTATTTTTTTATAAGCCAACAGAATGGAGCGTGAGGCATTGACCACGCCGCCGTTTCCTTTGTGAAGGCAAAGTGCAATATCTTCGGCTTTCCCGCCTTGTGCACCATATCCCGGAATCAGGAAAAAAGTGGTCGGCAGATTTTTTCTCATCTCCTTGGCTTCGTCGGCAAAAGTACAGCCTACAACGCCCCCCAGCGCAGAATAGCCACATGAACCGATCAACGATTCCCCCATTTGGGCAATCTGTCTGCCCACAGTATCACAAACGCGTTCTCCTTTGTCTGTCAGCAAGCACTCAATATCTTTTGAACCGGCATTGGAAGTCCGTAGTAGTGCAAAAATTCCTTTGTTATTATTTTGAATATAAGGTATATAAGGGGATATTGTATCTAAACCCATATAAGGATTGACGGTAATGAAATCGGCTTCAAAGTCACCGGTAAAGTGTGCGCGGGCGTACATTTCGGCGGTTTTGGCAATATCACCCCGTTTAATATCGGCTATAACGATGGCACCATGAAGACGCAAATATTCCAATGTGCGTTGATAACATCTCATTCCTTGTACGCCAAGTGCCTCATAATAAGCAATTTGTACTTTATAGCATGCCACTACGTCCAAGGTCGCTTGGATAATTTCGGTGTTAAACGCGAAAATGGCATCTTCAATATTCGCGTTTTGTCGTTTCAATGTATCGGGCAGATAGGCATAATCCGTATCTAATCCAACGCATACATGTCCTTTATTTGCTACTTGTTGAAATAACTTATCTATAATCATAAATTGTATTTTGGTTCTAACTGCGCCTTGGAAGAATAACAAGAATTATTCTACGGAGACGGATTTTGCCAAGTTTCGGGGTTTATCCACGTTGCAACCGCGCAGTACGGCTACGTGATAAGCCAATAACTGCAACGGGATGCAGGATATCAGTGGGGTCAGCAATTCGGTAGTAGCGGGGATTTCGATGCAATAGTTTGACATTTCTTTCACTAAAGTATCGCCTTTGGTTACGATAGAGATGATTCTTCCTTTTCTGGCAATCACTTCCTGAATATTGCTCACCGTTTTTTCGTAAGTTTCTTGTTCTGTAGCGAGAACGATGACGGGCATTTCTTCGTCAATAAGGGCGATGGGACCGTGTTTCATTTCTGCTGATGGGTAGCCTTCGGCGTGGATATAGGAGATCTCTTTCAGTTTCAGTGCACCTTCCAAGGCAACGGGGTAATTAACGCCGCGTCCCAAGTAAATGGCATTTCTTTTATTGACAAAATGGGTGGAAATATCTTTAATGATGTCATCTAATTGTAAAATTTCGTTTACTTTCTCTGGAATATCTTCGAGGCAGCCAATAATTTGGTGATATTCGGAGAGGGCAAGTGTTCCTTTTTTGCGGGCGATGCTGAGAGCCATCAGAGTCAAGACAGTAACTTGAGCGGTAAAGGCTTTGGTGGAGGCGACGCCGATTTCGGGACCGGCGTGGGTATATGAGCCGGCGTTGGTAGCGCGTGCCAGCGTAGAGCCAACGACGTTGCAAATGCCGATGACGGTTGCCCCTTTTCGTTTTGCCAATTCAACGGCGGCAATGGTATCTGCCGTTTCGCCGGATTGGGAAATAGCGATGATCACGTCATCTTCATAAATCAACGGGTTCCGGTATCTAAATTCCGAAGCGTATTCCACTTCGACGGGTATACGGGCTATGTTTTCAAACAGATATTCGGCTACCAACCCTGCGTGGTAGGAAGTTCCGCAAGCCACGATGATGAATCTGCGAGCGTTCATCATTTTCGTTTCATATTCAATAATGCCGCCCAATGAAACAACGTCTTTTTGAACATTTAGCCTGCCGCGCATGCTGTCGCGAATGGCTTTCGGTTGTTCAAAAATCTCTTTCAGCATATAATGTTCAAAGCCGTCCTTTTCTAATTGTTCCAAGTTCATCTCCAATTTCTGCCAATAAGGGCGTTTTTTGGCATTGTCATTGATATTTCTGATAACCAATTTCTTTTGTGGTGCCACCACTGCCACGTCTCCATCTTCCAAATAGACTACTTTTTTAGTATATTCAACGATGGGTGCGCCGTCAGAGCCGACATAATACTCATTATCACCGATCCCAATCAGGAGCGGGCTGCCTTTTTTTGCTAAGATGATTTGCCCCGGATTATCTGCCGACAGAATAGCCAAAGCATAAGTTCCCACCACGCCACCAAGGGCAATGCGTACCGCCTCTTCCAACGGAACCTGTTCCTTAACAAATATATCCTGAATCAAATGAACCAATACTTCGGTATCGGTATTGCTTTGGAATTTGTATCCGCGGCTCATCAATTCTTTTTTCAAGACAAGGTAATTTTCAACGATACCGTTGTGGATGAGTGCTATTTTCCCATCTTCCGATAAATGTGGGTGGGCATTTTGGGTGTTGGGTTCGCCATGCGTTGCCCATCGGGTATGCGCAATTCCGGCACAGGCTTTGATGTCTTTGTCTGAACAGAATAAGTCCAAGTCTGCTACGCGCCCTCTACATTTGTACAAACCGATTTTATTACCTTGCGACAAAGCCACGCCGGCACTGTCATATCCCCTATATTCCAACCGTTTCAATCCTTTAATGAGAATCGGGTAAGCTTCATTACTTCCCGTGTATGCCACAATTCCACACATAAGCAAAAATTTTTAGAAATGATTAGTAAACCGTATAATAAATGTCTAAACGCAATCTATCAGAATAGCTTCCATCGGTTCCTCGGAAAATTAAGCGGTTCCCTCGGATGCCCGCGCCTGCTACTACTATATTGATACCTTTATCGTGAATTCCGTTTTTGATTATTTTCTGGACATAATTGGTAATCCTGAAACGATATTCATGTGTGTTTTCGTCATAGATTCCTCCAAAATAGTCTGTCGATGTGTAAACGGCATCATCAGGTAGGTAGGTAGTGGTTTCGTCTTCATTCACTAATTGTAAGCCAAGGTTGTAGGGGTTAAACAGATGAACTTCATCTTGCGAAATATTGGTAATTACCAATTCTGCTTTATTGATGACCACATTCTTGTCGGCAAAGAGAGTCGGCAATTCGGGCATATTCAGATGTGTTTTAATGCCGGCGGTAGGTTGAACGTACAATTCGGTTTCGCCCAATTGTGTTTGTCCGTTTATCAGTTGATTTTGCAAATTAGCGGAGGCGGTAGAATAGTCGTGACGGAAGAAATTGTAGCGAGTACATGCCGAACTAATCGGGAAAGCATATTTTTTATGAACCCCATCTAACGAATAATAAACTGAGATCCCCGACATGGCGGAGGTTAAGCTCAAGTAGCAAAGACTGCCGGTTTGTGAAGGATTGACTAATTGAGCATTTACCAACAAGCCATAGAAGTCTTTCTGAAATTCAGACGTTGATGATAAATCGCAATCTTGCAACAGATGTCGTCCAAACTCGTCGCTAAGGCGAATACGAAGATGAGCAGCGGAAGTCGTTGATTCTATAACTACAGATGTCGTAGGTTTGGGATATATCGGAGAATTGGAATAGGTAAGATTTCCACCTGTGGTTGCGCTGACATCATGGTTATAGTAGGCTGATTTTGATAGTTCTTCGGCTAACTCATAGACTTCCACTCTCATAGGGGAGAGGGTATCGCCAAAATAGCCGGAACATTGCAGGGTTAAAACCACGGAGTCAATGACAGGAGTGATATTATCGAAGCTGACATTACTGCCGGACAGGACAAATTGAGAACAAAAACCGGCTTGTGTTTTACCAAAAACAGGGTCGTTGATGTACCCCAGCATATTATTCAGCAGGTTTTTAGTATAAATAGAATCCTCGAAAACGGAGTGGGCGGTTACGGGAACTTGGATAAAATCTGCGTTAAGCAGGGATTCGTCTTGAAGATTGAGTCCAATGGTATCAATATCTTTTTTGCAGCCTGCAAGGATTATGATAACAGTTATGAGAAGGAGACTTGGAAAATATTTTTTCATTATTAAAAGGTTATCGGCTCTTTTTCTACCAAATTATCGTAAAAAACATCATATTCATCAACGTATGAATCGCTCTGTGGGTGGGTAAACACGGTTCGTGGATAGTTGTCGAGGTAAGAGAGTATTTTGCTGTTGATATGATCTTGTGCCACAACAACAGCATCAGAAAAATCAACTGCGGTTTGCATTAAACTTTCATAGTTGGGGGTTCTCAAATGCTTAATGAATGATGCGTCAATACCCGTTCCTTCTAGCTTTTTTGCAAAATTGGCATCTAACATTTGGGTAAATTGGTCATCATAAATTGAATAAACAATTCGGGTATCTTGAAAAAGTGGGTTGTCTTTATAGCATGTTTTGATAAATATTGGGACTAAACTTGACATCCAGCCGTGACAATGTACAATATCCGGATTCCATCCCAATTTCCTTACAGTTTCAATCACTCCTTTGGCGAAAAAAATCATTCTTTCATCATTATCAGCAAAAAAATCACCTTTTTCATCATAAAAAATATGTTTTCTTCTAAAAAAATCATCGCTATCTATAAAATAAATCTGCATCCTGACCACTTGAAGTGAGGCAACTTTGATAATCAACGGATGATCGAAATTATTGACAATGATGTTCTGACCTGATAAACGAATTACTTCGTGCAGTTGGTTTTTTCGCTCATTGATACACCCAAACTTGGGCATAAATGTTCTGATTTCATTTTCCCTTTCCTGAATGCCTTGCGGCAAAAATCTACAAATGTTTGCAAGATAACTCTCTGGAAGATAAGGATAAATCTCAGGAGCAATGTACAGTATTCTTTTTTTTCCCATACTCATAATTTTCAGAGTGCAAAAGTACAAAAAAAATCAATACAAACCTTTTTCTATGATTTTATTTTTATATATATAACTACTAAAAAATAATCTTCTGTTATATTATTCGGGATTCCTGTTTTTTCTATATTTTTGCAAAAATTTTCTCTCAATTCAAAATGTAATTTTTAACTTGCTTTTTTTATTTTTTATAAACAGATTTTTTTAATAAAATATTGATAATCAAATAGATTTATAATGGACGATTTATATTCATTTTCACGAAAGAGGCAATATCGTGCGTGGGAAATTATTCGAAATACCCGAATTATGGATATTTGGGAGCGTCACAACGCCGAAATACACCTCATTGGCTCCCTGAAATTAGGACTGCTCATGAAGCATCGCGACATAGATTTTCATATCTATTCCAATTCGCAGAGCATCATGAAGGATAGTTTCGCTGCAATAACAGAATTAGCTGCTAATGAAAATGTTAAAGAAATATTATATAGAAATTTGATCAATACCAATGAGCATTGTTTGGAGTGGCACGCATCCTATATAGACCAAAACAAGGAATTGTGGCAAATTGACATGATTCATATTGTAAAAGGCTCTTTTTATGATGGTTATTTCGAAAATGTGATGCAACAAATCGAAGCGCAACTGACGGACGAAAAAAAACATACCATTCTTCAATTAAAATATGAAACTCCTGAAGATCAAAAGATAATGGGGATTGAGTATTACAAAGCGGTCATTCAGGACGGAGTAAAATCTTACGCAGAATTAATGGAATGGAGAAAAAATCATCCGGTTAACGGCATTTTAGAATGGTAAGATCTTTCCATGTTTCCAATCACGAAATTATTCGGCTAAACCGCTCTAAAAGCCTGCTAATCCGCTATTTAATTGCTGACTTTCTCTACAATCATCATATCGGCAATGTGGCTGACCAAGATGCGGAAGATGCCAAAATTGTGCATCGTTGTTTGCAATTGATTGACACCCATACCGGCGGTTCGGACTGCACAACCATTGATGTGAAAGATTGTGGAACCGCTTACCGTTTTTTGCTTTCGGTGCTTGCCATTACGCCCGGAAACTGGTTCTTAACCGGAACCAACAGATTAATTAACAGACCGATTTCACCTGTTATTCAAGCACTTAAAAGTATTGATGCCGACATTCGGGAAACCGATGAAGGACTATACATTGTCGGGAAGGAACTGCATGCCACAGAATTGACAATTGACGGACGTGAAAGCAGTCAGTTTGCAAGTTCTTTGCTTCTGATTGCCGACAAAATTGGCGCGCAGCACATTCATTTTCCTCCCGAAACTTCCTCATTTCCCTATATTACGATGACACGGCGTGTTCTTGAAATAGTAAAAAGTCATCCAACTTATGAAGTAGAAAGCGATTGGAGTACGGCTGCCTTTTGGTACGCATTTTTGCTTTTATCGGATTTAGAGGAATTAACCCTTGAAAATTTGCATCTGAATAGTATTCAGGGAGATAGCATTGTAGCCGAATGGTTTTCCGAGATGGGAATTGCCTCCATGCAATCAGGAAACGACCTCCGAATTACCAAAAAAAATAGGGGAGAATTGCCGTCACTTTGTCTCTCCTTTCTTGACCATCCCGACTTGGCACCGGTTGTAGCCGTAGCCGCGGTTTTATCTCCTTTTTCTCTCACCATGAACGGTTTACAAAATTTAAACCATAAAGAATCCAATCGATTGAATATTTTATACAAAGAGTTATCGCCTTTTGCCGCTTTGTCGATGGCGACTGATTCCACTTTAACTATTTGTAAAAAAGATATTTATGTTGAAGATACTGCTCCCTTGTTTTTTCAAACTTATAGCGACCATCGCTGGGTGATGGCATTTTCGTTGTTTGCTTTGCGTTATCGCATCGATTTATCTGATACAGCTTGCGTTGTCAAATCTTATCCTCAATTTAAAAAATATTTCCGCGGCAATCCACAATTTTAAAAAATTGTGTACCTTTGCCGCTCAATTTTAATCTTATCTCTTAGATGAACGAAATAATCTTTTTTACGCTGTTTATTGGATTAGTTACAGTGTTACTTGTTTTGGATTTGGGCGTATTTCACAAAAAGGATCACGTCATTCGCTTTAAAGAAGCTGCTATCTGGACGGGTATTTGGATCGGCTTTGCTTTGTTGTTTTACGTTTTTATTTTGTTTAAAGCGGAATTGATTCACGGTGTTTCGGGAATGGAGGATTTAATAAAGCTCAATAAACTGCACGGTCACGGGCTGAATTTGGATAATGTCTCTTTTAATGAAGGACTTACCATGTATCGCCACGCTATGTCACTGGAATATATTACCGGTTATTTAATCGAAAAAGCCCTTTCCATCGATAATATTTTTGTGATGATTATGATTTTTATGGCATTTGGGGTTGAGAAAAAATATTATCATCGGGTATTATTTTTCGGCATCTTGGGCGCGATCGTACTTCGTTTTGTCTTTATCTTCGCTGCCTCGGCGTTAATTCAGCAATTCCATTGGATATTACTTCTTTTTGGCGGTATTTTGGTATTTACCGGTATTAAAATGTTTTTAAACAGAAATAAGAGAGAGAGTATTGATTCCGCCAACCACCCCCTTGTGAAGTTTCTGTCGAAACGAAAGTTATCCACTTCAGAATTTAAAGGGCACGACTTTTTTCATAAAATTGACGGACGCTGGCTGTGCACCCCGCTTTTTATTGTGTTGTTGATTATCGAATTTTCCGACGTGATTTTTGCTTTTGATTCGATTCCTGCCATCTTTTCTGTCACGCAAGACCCGTTTATCGTATTCTTTTCCAATATTTTTGCCATTTTAGGTCTCCGGTCACTTTTCTTTATGTTGGAAAGTGTAATGGACAAGTTCTATTATTTGAAAGTGGGCTTGGCAGTCCTTTTAACATTTATTGGGGTAAAAATGATTCTTCCGTTTGTCTTTCCAGATTTTCATATCAGCACGGCAGCATCACTCTTTGTTATTTTAGGAATATTGTTAGTCAGCATATTAGCTTCCATCTTATTTCCTCCCAAGAAAAAAGTTGCAGTGACGGTTTCTTCTGAGGAGTCTAAATTGAAGGAGAACCAATAATGGCAGATAAGAAGCGAATAGCACTATTAGGTTCGACCGGTTCTATAGGGAAGCAAGTGTTGGAAGTTGCGGAGCAATTACCAGATCTGCTTCAGGTTGAAGTGTTGGCTGCCTATTCCAATGCCTCTTTGCTCATTGAGCAAGCCATCAAATTTAAGCCGAATGTAGCGGTCATCGTCAAAGATGATTTATATGAACAAGTTAAAGAGGCTCTTTGGAATTACGACATCAAAGTTTTTGCAGGGGAACAAGCCTTAAATGATGTGGTGGAAATGGATTGCGTGGACATGGTGGTTTCTGCCATTGTGGGCATTGCCGGTTTAAAACCGATATATAAAGCCATTGAAGCACGCAAACAAATTGCTTTGGCAAACAAAGAAACGTTGGTGGTTGCCGGCGACTTAATGACTCAAACAGCTTATGAAAACGGAGTCAATATCTATCCGATTGATTCAGAGCATTCTGCCATTTTCCAATCGTTGGCGGGTGAGTTTCATAATCCGATAGAAAGAATTATCATTACTGCCTCGGGCGGTCCTTTCAGAGGGAAAACTGCCGATTTTCTGCGAACTGTTACCAAGGCGCAGGCATTGAAGCACCCGAATTGGAGTATGGGTCATAAAATTACCATTGACAGTGCAACTTTAATGAATAAAGGGTTGGAAGTGATTGAGGCTAAGTGGCTGTTCAATACCCCGTTGGATAAGATTGAAGTGGTCATTCATCCGCAATCCATTGTACATTCGTTGGTTGAATTTCAAGACGGCTCCATCAAAGCCCAGTTGGGTTTACCGGATATGAAACTACCTATCCAATACGCACTTACTTATCCTTATCGCTGCGGAAACAGGTTGCCGCGGCTCCATTTTTCGGAGCATCCACATCTTACTTTTGAAGCCCCCGATTTAGAGACTTTCCCTTGTCTGAATTTAGCGTATAGGGCTTCTCGTGGCGGCGGTTGTATGCCTTGCGTGCTTAATGCCGCCAATGAAATGGCGGTGGCACTGTTTTTGCATGATAAAATCGGATTCTACGATATTCCGCGCATAATTGAAGATGCCTTAACGCATGCAGATTATTCCAATCCAAGTTCTGTTGATGATTATTTGGCTATAGATCAAGATATTAAACAAACTGTTTTACAATCAATTAAATAAAAATGGGAATTACGACACAAATTATCGGATTAATTTTAAGCTTATCAATATTAGTTTTTGTTCATGAATTGGGACATTACTTTTTTGCTCGAATTTTTAAAACCCGCGTAGAAAAATTCTATCTCTTTTTCAATCCCGGTTTTTCTATCATGCGAATGAAAAAGATTGAGGGGAAATGGAAATTCAGTTTTTTCTCGACCAAATCGCCGCAGTTGTTTAAAGAACATTCGGAGAGTACGGAGTGGGGGATTGGCTGGTTGCCGTTGGGTGGCTATTGTAGCATTGCCGGTATGGTGGATGAAACCACGAAAGCGGGCGACTTGCCGGCAGAACCGCAACCATGGGAATTTCGCGCAAAACCGGCTTGGCAACGACTGTTTATCATCATTGGAGGGGTGCTTGTCAATTTCGTAACCGCACTGATTCTCTACGTCGCGATCTTGTTTACGTGGGGCGATGAATATATTCCGATGCAAAATGCAAAATATGGACTTTATTTTTCGGAAGTTGCTCAAAATGAAGGTTTTAAAACAGGGGACGAAATCGTTTCAGTCGATGGAAAAACTTACGAAAAATTAGGTGATTTTGCTACTTCCTTATTGGTAGATGATGTTACGCGCGTCGAAGTTTTGCGTGATAATCAGAAAGATACGGTATATCTTTCCGGCGATTTTGCACAAAAAGTATTGGCTTCCGGCGAGCAGGCGTTTTGCCAATTCAATTTCCCGTTTATCGTCGATTCGGTTGTGAACGGCTCCGTTGCTGAAAAGGCAAAACTTCAAAAAAATGATAGCTTAGTAGCCTTAAATGATTCTACTATTTTTTCCTTCTTTGAATTCCAATCTTATTTACAACAACTTAAAAATCAGCCAATCAAACTGGTTTTTTGTAGAAATAACAAAGTCGATACCGTGCAAACAACTCTGACGGACGAAGGGAAATTGGGCGTTTATCCGGTTTCTTACGTTGATTTGTTAGGCACGAAACACGTCGATTACGGTTTCTGGAGTTCTATTCCTAACGGCATTCAGAAAGGATTTCAAAAATTGGGAGATTACGTAAAGTCTTTCAAATTAATCTTTACCAAAGAAGGTGCTTCACAATTGGGCGGTTTTGGAACGATTGGCAGTATTTTCCCAAAAGAATGGGATTGGGAAATTTTTTGGAACATGACTGCCTTTCTCTCTCTGATTCTGGCATTTATGAATTTCTTGCCCATTCCGGCTTTAGATGGCGGCTACATTCTTTTTATCTTGGTAGAAATGATTACCCGCCGCAAACCCAGCGACAAGTTTATCGGCTACGCCAACACAATCGGATTTATTTTGCTCTTTGCACTACTGATTTATGCTAATGGAATGGACATCCTTCGGGCTTTTAAGTAGAAATATCAAATAATATCAATATGAAAAAGATTACCATTTATAAAGCATTATTTTTAATGCTGTGTTTCGTTATTTCATTCAACGGCGTAAAAGCTCAATCGTGGGAGGAGGTAGCCATTACGGATTTGACAAGTTCCGATATCTTTCTCATTGTCGATACCACTTCTAGCAAAGCACTCACATCTGCTAACGGCACCGCTTCCGCTCCGACAGCTGTAAGTGTTACGTTTAATGAAACGAAAACTGCCATCATTGGCGATATTCCCGATGATTTGAAGTGGAATATCGGTGGCGATGCTCTCGGCTATATTTTCTATCCCAATGGTACAACCACAACTTGGCTCTATTGTACCAATACCAACAACGGTGTTCGCGTGGGAACTAATGTTAGCAAAACTTTTGTCCTCGACTCGAATTGGCTTCAACATCTTGGAACATCGAGATTTATGGGAGTTTATATCACAAATCCGGATTGGCGTTGCTATACCGCTTATACGCAAGCCAATATTGCCCAAACGGTCACAAAATTTTATAAATATGTCAATAACAGTACAATAGCTACTCCCACTTTTTCTGTTTCTTCAGGAAATTATTTTGAGCCGCAGGAGGTGACGATCACATGTACAACGCCCAATACGACCATTTTATATACTACAGACGGAAGTACGCCTAATAGCCTGTCGCAGGTTTATTCTCTTCCTATTTTATTGAACACTACGACTGTCTTAAAAGCGATTGCTTGTAATGAAAATGACACAAGTTACGTTTCAACAGCGACTTACACATTTCCTATCGATGTCGCCAATATTGCCGAGCTTCGTCAAGGTGAAACCGGCAATACTTTATATCGACTCACAGGGGAAGCCATTATCACTATGCAATCTTCTGTGCGCAATGCCAAATACATACAAGATGGCACTGCGGGGATTCTAATAGATGACAATGGTGGCATCATTACTACTCTCTATTCCCAAGGTGATGGCATTACCGGAATTGTGGGGACTTTGAATCTCTATAATGGCATGTTGCAATTTTTGCCGGCTTTGGATGCCGGAGCTGCCACTTCGCATAACAACGAAATAGTTCCTATTTCTGTCTCTTTGCCGGAAGCCGGTAATTATCCGGCACAAGTGATCAGAATCAACAATGTCTTGATTGAAGGAATTGGCGATTTTGTGGCCGCTACGAATTATAACTTAAACGGTGGAAATAATCCCGTTTTACGAACTCATTACACCGATTTGGACTATATCGGAACACCCATTCCTGCGCAAGCTCAAGATATTACCGGCGTTGTTTTGCTTTATAATACCACTGTGCAAATTATTCCTCGAAGCTTAACCGATTTTACTCCTTCGCTTGTCACGTGCAGTATGCCGCCGACTCTCAATCCTTGCACCGTTTCCGATATTACCTACCATGGACTGACCATTTCATCTTCGATTGGTGAAATTGGCGAAGCTTGCGCCTGCCTTGAATATGGCTTCGTTTATAGTGCAACCAATCCATTTCCGTCCTTGACGGAAGCAGATTGCGAAATTGTAGAAATGGGAAACAGCATTGAAGCCAACGTTCCCTTTCAACAAGATTTGTCGCTATCCGCAAATACCACTTATTATTTTTCCAGTTATGCCATCAATGGTTTCGACACTGCTTACAGCGTTGTAGAGCCTGCCACAACATTAATGCCGAATAACTATGAAATTTCATTTGTTGTGAATGGTTCAGTAACGGCCGTCGCGCCAATCACTTATACTGAAGGGGAGGCTCCGATTACTTTGCCATCCATTGATGGTTGCGGCGATTATGATTTTGTTGGTTGGACATCAACGCCAACCAATTTGACAGCAGAAGCACCTGCTTTTATTAGTCAGTTATCCGCTACTTCCGACACGGTTTTATACGCGTTATTTTCAAAAACAGACTTAAATTTAACTACCACCGACAGCATCGAAATTACCCGAAGCAATTTCGAGGAAGGGGCTTTAGCATATAATATGGATGATTTGTGGGAAGCCATATCTACCAATCGTCAAGATACGCTGTACGGTTTAATGGATTTGTATTCTAATACCACTCAAACCACTCTGCAATGTCGCCCCGATAGAGGTACGCTTCCGTATAATATAACCCCTGTTCCGGGCGCAATTACGCGCATTGACATTGTTGGCGGACAAACCGGAACTCCCCGTTATTGGACACCTTATTTGTCCGCTTCCGACTCCTTATCGAAGAGTACTTTCCTTTCCGAAGGAACGGAATTAGCAGAACAGGTGGGTGTGGATAATGCTGCCACCATTTCTTGGGAAATAGCGCCCGAACAACAATTCAGATTTTTCTACCTCAATATGACTGGTGGTGCTTCATATTTAAATAGTATTAAAATTGTATATAATTGTGGTACAATTAATTACACAACAAATGCAACAGACAGCATATTATTTTATGCTTCCATTTGTGAAGGGGAAACCTATCTCCTGAATGGCTTTAATGAAAATAGTAATGGTACTTACTATCAAGATGTTACGGAAAACGACTATTGCCATTATACTAATGTATTATTTCTCACGGTGGTTACTGCTGACACAACAGATATTTACGATGCTATTTGTCAAGGCGAATCATACCTCGCAAACGGATTTGATATTTCTGAGACGGAAACGCAAGTTCCGGGGATCATTTATCAAACTCATTCATTGAACAATGTTGCCGGCTGCGATTCTATTGTTACTTTGAATTTGACGATTAAAAGCGCTACGACCGGCATTGACGTACAAAGCGCGTGCGAAAGTTACACTTGGATAGACGGAAATACATACACCGCAAGCACCAACACGCCGACTTTCACTTTGATCAATGCGGATGGTTGCGATTCTATTGTTACTTTGAATTTGACGATTAAAAGCGCTACGACCGCTATTGACGTACAAAGCGCGTGCGAAAGTTACACTTGGATAGACGGAAATACATACACAGAAAGTACCAACACGCCGACTTTCACTTTGATCAATGCGGACGGTTGCGATTCTATTGTTACTTTGAATTTGACGATTAAAAGCGCTACGACCGCTATTGACGTACAAAGCGCGTGCGAAAGTTACACTTGGATAGACGGAAATACATACACCGAAAGTACCAACACGCCGACTTTCACTTTGATCAATGCGGATGGTTGCGATAGCACAATAACATTGCACTTAACAATTCATAGAACTTCAGAAACAATTGATTATCAAACCCATTTTGATAGTTTTACATGGATTGACGGTGTTACCTATACGGAAAGTACGAACACGCCAACGTTTACTTTACAAGATGCCAACGGTTGTGATTCTGTTATCACCTTGCATTTAACGATTAACATTTCTGTGCCGGGAGTTGATTATGTAACGAGTTGTGATTCTTTTGTTTGGATGGACGGAATTACATACTATGAAAGTACCAACACGCCAACATGGACGATAGATGAGGATTCCGTTATTACACTGAATTTGACCATCAACCACTCTACAATCGGAACGGACGTGCAAAGTGCGTGCGAAAGTTACACTTGGATTGACGGAAATACCTACACCGCAAGTACTAACACACCGACTTTCACTTTAACTAATGCGGCGGGCTGCGATAGTGTGGTTACGTTGCATTTGACCATCAATAACTCCACAATCGGAACGGACGTGCAAACTGCGTGCGAAAGTTACACTTGGATAGACGGAAATACCTACACCGCAAGTACCGACACCCCGACTTTCACTTTAACCAATGCGGCGGGCTGCGATAGTGTGGTGACGTTGGATTTGACCATCAACCACTCCACAATCGGGACAGACGTGCAAACTGCGTGCGAAAGTTACACTTGGATAGACGGAAATACCTACACCGCAAGTACTAACACCCCGACTTTCACTTTAACCAATGCGGCGGGCTGCGATAGTGTGGTGACGTTGGATTTGACCATCAACCACTCCACAATCGCTACGGATGTGCAAAGTGCGTGCGACAGTTACACATGGATAGACGGAAATACCTACACCGCAAGTACCAACACGCCGACTTTCACTTTGACTAATGCGGCGGGCTGCGATAGTGTGGTGACCTTGCATTTGACCATCAATCACTCCACAATCGGGACAGACGTGCAAACTGCGTGCGAAAGTTACACTTGGATAGACGGAAATACCTACACTGCAAGTACCGACACGCCGACTTTCACTTTGACCAATACGGCGGGTTGCGATAGTGTGGTGACCTTGGATTTGACCATCAACCACTCCACAATCGGTACGGACGTGCAAACTGCGTGCGAAAGTTACACTTGGATAGACGGAAATACCTACACCGCAAGCACCAACACCCCGACATTCACTTTAACCAATGCAGCAGGCTGCGATAGTTTGGTGACCTTGAATTTGACCATCAATCACTCCACAATCGGGACGGACGTGCAAAGCGCGTGCGACAGTTACACTTGGATAGACGGAAATACCTACACCGCAAGTACCAACACGCCGACATTCACTTTAACCAATGCAGCAGGCTGCGATAGTTTGGTGACCTTGAATTTGACCATCAATCACTCCACAATCGGGACGGACGTGCAAAGCGCGTGCGACAGTTACACTTGGATAGACGGAAATACCTACACCGCAAGTACCAACACGCCGACATTCACTTTAACCAATGCAGCAGGCTGCGATAGTTTGGTGACCTTGCATTTGACTATCAATCACTCCACAATTGGGACAGACGTGCAAAGCGCGTGCGACAGTTACACTTGGATAGACGGAAATACCTACACCGCAAGCACCAACACGCCGACTTTCACTTTAACGAATGCAGCAGGCTGCGATAGTGTGGTGACCTTGGATTTGACCATCAACCATTCCACAATCGCTACAGACGTGCAAAGTGCGTGCGACAGTTACACTTGGATAGACGGAAATAACTACACCGCAAGCACCAACACGCCGACTTTCACTTTAACGAATGCAGCAGGCTGCGATAGTGTGGTGACCTTAGATTTGACAATTTATGAAAATCCCGATGCCGTTATTACCGGTGATTCGGCTGTCTTCTCTGGAGAAGCTGCGACTCTAATAGCGAGTGAAGGCAGTAGTTATGAGTGGAGTACAGGCGATACGACCCAATCTATTACAGTTTATCCGGCGGATACTACAACTTATTATGTAATTGTCAGCAATGAATTCGGCTGCAGTGACACGGCTTATTTTACAATTAACGTTATTAATTCTGTTGAAGATAATGTATTGATTTATTGCAATATATATCCGAATCCTGCCGATCATTTGGTAACAATAGAAGCCGAAAATATGCAACTAATACGAGTAGTTTCCATATCAGGGCAACTCATAGATTTATATTCGATGAGTGGAAATATTTATTATTTGAATACGGAAGATTACGCGCCGGGTGTATATTTGATTGATATCATAACAACTGATGAGAGAATTATCAGTCGAAAAATTATCGTCCGCCACTAATTTGCATGGCTGTTTTCAGTCCGTCGATGGCTGCGCTGGTAATTCCTCCGGCGTAGCCGGCACCTTCACCCACAGGGTAAATACCCGAAACAGTGGACATCCGGTTTTCATCGCGTAATATCCTAATAGGCGATGAAGAGCGGGTCTCAATACCTGTTAATACGGCATCTTCATCTTGAAATCCTTTCAACTTTTTATTCAATAACGGAATGGCTTCACGTATGGAACGAACAACATAAGAAGGCAGACATCTGTCTAATTGACAATAAATTACTCCGTGAGGGTAGGAGGGAATGATGCTTCGCGCCGCAGTAGCTACTTTGTTTGTCATAAACTCTGCCAACAAATTGCATGGGGCTTTATAATCTCCCGAAATCGCAAAAGCCATTTTTTCGTATTTTTCCTGATAACTGAGCCCGTCTAATGGATTATCAACAAAAAAATCTGAAGGATTGATGCCGACTAATAGTGCAGCGTTGGCATTGATCCCATCTCGTTTTTTATTGCTCATTCCGTTGGTTACGATACTTTTTTCTTCGCTTGCAGATGCCATTACCGTACCGCCCGGACACATGCAAAACGTATAAACACTACGTTTTTTCAAATGCACAACGCCCTTGTATGAAGCCGGTGGTAAAAACGGCGCAAAACGTCCGTACTGCATTTTGTTAATTTTACTTTGTAAATGTTCTATCCGAACTCCCATTGAAAAACTCTTGGGCTCCATCTTTAAACCTTTGTCGAATAAAGTACGAATGGTGTCCCGCGCAGAATGCCCCAGACAGAGCAATAGGTGTTGCGTGTCAAATTCTAAATTATTATTACACAATATTTTAATCTCTTCTTTTTCTTTTTTAAAATCTGTAAAAACGGTATTAAAATAAAAAGTCCCTCCCAATGATTGAATTTCTTTGCGCATATTTTTGACCACAATTTCCAAATAATCGGTGCCAACGTGAGGATTGCTCATGTAAGTAACGTCCTCCGTGGCTCCATGCTGATAAAACTCTTGCAGTACAAAATCAATCCACTCGCTGTTGATATTGGTAGTGAGTTTGCCATCGGAAAATGCCCCCGCACCGCCTTCGCCAAACTGTATGTTCGAGTTCTCATTTAACTGTTTGTTATTCAAAAAATTGGCAACTTCTTCTTTCCGTTTTTCAATTTCACTTCCCCTCTCAATAATGATAGGGCGGGCGTGGCAACGTGCCAAGTAAAGTGCTGCAAACATGCCGGCAGGTCCGAAACCGACAACCACCGGTGGCAGCTGTTGGCTCCATTGCGGATATTCAAGAATCGGTTGAGGTTTCGCCAGTGTTATGTTTGGCAAAGCCAATAAATGCGGATATTCTTTTTTTAAATTTAAGTAAAACTGATAGTTATATAAAATATCATCGCGTTTTCGCGCGTCAATGGAGCAACGTAAAATTTTAAAATCGACGATGTCGTCAGCCGAAATAGCATATTTGTTGATGACAGCTTGTCGCAAATCTGTTTTTTGCGTAACAGATACAGTATAATTGGCAATTTTAATTTCCATTGTTTATTTCTTGGGCGACGATGTATGCGCATGCAAAGGCAAAAAACAGATTATAGCCGCCGCAAACACCATCAATATCTATCAATTCACCGGTTACGTATATATTTTTGTATTTTTTAAGTTGTAGATGTGCATCTAATTCGGAGACATCAATGCCTCCAGTGCACACTTGCGCCATCTCTATGTCGTAAGTGCCTTCAATATACATTCGTAAATCTCTTAAATCAAAAGGTTTTTGTTCGTACCATTCGTTTAACTTGGGTGGCAAAATTCCGCAAAAACTGTGATGATTTTTCCAATGCTCCTCTAAATTGTAGGAGTGATCGCCGTTCATCAAATCAAGTGACAAGTAACAATTTGATTTAGAAACTAAACGATTGTAATAAGCTGAACAATTGAGAATTACAATTCCTGAAACACCATCATCCTTGAAAATGACTTCTCCTTTTTCCTGAAAAATGGTTTGTTCATTTTGGCATAAAGCAACTTGCGCTTTTACGCGACAGCCGGATAATTTACGATAGTAATTCTTGATCCGGAAACCAACCAACGAAGGACGAAAGTCACTTCTTTTCAGGCTAAAATAAGTTAAAAAGTGATTATAATTGTGCCTGTTCGCAGCAATCATTCCTGCCGGTGATCCGGTAGCCAGAATGACTTTGTCAAATAAGGCAGGGTAATCATTGATGCGCCATTGGCTCTGAACAGGTTCAATTTTCGTTACTTCGTATTCTTTCTCCATCGTGACTTTCTCGGAAATGTTTTGAAGTAACACATCTACAACGGTTTGTGAGAAAAAAGTGGATGGGTAAACGCGATTTTCATTATCAACGCTCATTTTAAGTCCCATATCCATCAACTCATTTTGAATAGTATGGCTGCTGACTTTTTGCAGAAAATTGCTCATAAAAGGCACGTTGTTGTAGTGAAAATCTTGAATATCGGTATTTAAAATATTGGCTTTGCCACCGCCCGATGCCTTTAACTTCGTCCCGACTTTTGTACTTTTTTCAAACAAAAATAGCTGATTTGCCGAATTCTCTGACAATTTTTTGGCTAAGAATAGTCCGGAAGCACCGGCCCCCACAATAGCGATTGAGATTTTATTCGACATCGTGCAGATGATTAATATCCAAAAATCTGTTTCAAGTCAAGTGACGTGATTTTCCCGTATTGTTTTTCAATGGCAGGAAGGTCAATATCTTCTTCTTTTGCCAAAATCATGTAAATTTTGGGCTGATTTTTTATATATTTCTGATTAAAAGCAATCACATCGTTCATGGTAAATTGATCCACTGCTTGGTAAATGTCTTTTCTGTAATCGTAATCAAAGCCTAACTCTTTGTTTCTCAAATAAGTATTGAGTATATTGGCTTTGGTAATTCTGTTAGTGGCGATATTGGTTTTGACGCCCTCTTTTGCCAAGTCGAAAGCGGATTGCGAAACGGGCATTTCGTTAAAAAGAGCATCAAAAGCGGTTGCAGCGTCCAAAATTTTATCGGTTTGTGTCCCAATGAACGCGAAATTGTACATAAACTCCTCTCTTTCACTCGGAACGATGTAGTTGGATTGAGCGGTATAAGCCAAAGAGCGCTTTTCCCGCATTTCTTGAAAGACAATGGCGTTCATCCCACCCCCAAAATATCGATTATACATCGTAATGATGGGTAAAAGTGAGACATCAAATTTTGGTCCGCGCGAATAGGTCACCAAACGTGCTTGTTTAGCATTGTATGGCGCAAAAAATACTTGGTCTGCCTTCACCTCTTTGTGCTCAAAAACGACTGCGGGTTGCGGTTCCGTGAATTTTTGTATAGGATAGTACTTCTTGATTGTTTTAATGACTGATTTGCTGTCGGTAGGTCCGTAGTATGATATTTCGGGACGTATGGTAAACAACTGTTTTAAAACATCTGTCAATTCGTATGCCGATAGGGTTTTAAGAGAATCCGGCTTTAAGGAGTACCCAATCAAAGCTTCCCCGTATTCGCAATAACTGCGTAAGGCATTTAATACTTGTTCTTGATTATTTTTGGCATCATTCATTCCCTTAATAATATTGTCAATCATGCTGTTAAAAGCAGGTTCGTCGGCTTGTGCATTGGTAAAGAGGTTCATCGCCAACGCAAAGGCTTGTTCAAAATTTTCATTGAGTCCCGAGATGCTGATTCTAATGTTATCATCTGAACAAGAAGTATTTAGGTTGCAAGCCAGCTGATAGAAACGTTGATTGATTTTTTCGGCGGTAAGGTCGGGTGTCCCTAAATAATCGACGTAGGAAGTGGCAATGGGAAGTCGTTCGTCGTTTAATTCGCCTACCGGAAAAATAATTTGTAAGGAGAAAGTATTATTTTCCCTGTTTTTAACAGAATAAACGGGTATATTCTTGATTTTTCCAAAGGATATTTCTGATTGAAAATTGCAAAAAACAGGTGCTATAGTTGCCACTTTTCGAGATTGAAGTTGTGTGAAAAAAGCGGATTCGGCATCTCTGTTTATCTGAATCGGGGTAATTGCAGGCTTGGAAATGCTCTCTGCCTGTGGTGGAGTACCTTGTCTTTTATAAACTATAACGTACTTATTATCAGGAAAATACTTATTTGCAAAATCAATGATGTCTTGTTTCGTGATTTTAGCATATTCTTGAATGGATTGACATGCCTCCGACCATGGAATCGCGTTCATAAATGAATTAGCCAACCACATAGCGCGGGAAGCGTTACTCTCTAATTGTCGCATTTCGGTTAAACGCATATTGTTGATGCTCGCTTCCATTAATCCATCATCAAATTCTCCTTTCTTGAGCAGTTCTATTTGATTGATTAACAATTCTTTAACCTCATCTAAAGATTGATTATTTTTCGGTTTGCCGTACAAAACGTATGCAGAATTGTCGCACAATACGTAAGGATAAGCAGATGCGGATTGCATTAATTGTTTCTGATTAATATTTAAGTCAATAAGTCCTGATTTGCCATTATTCAATACATTGTCCAACATTTTCATAATGTAAATTTCTTTGTCGTTGGCGGGTTTGCCGATAGGGTAGGCAATTCTGATAAATTCGGCTTCTAAGCCAACTACTTCTTTTACAATGATTTGATTTTCGGATTTTTCCTGTTGTACGGCAAGGGAAGGTAGGGTTTTAGGTTGCCAATCCCCGAAATACTTTTCTATCAAGGTGATGGCTTCATCGGGATTAAAGTCACCGGATAGGCAAATGGCTATATTATTAGGTACGTAATAGGTATTGATGAAGTTTTTAATATTCGTAATTGACGGATTTTTAAGATGTTCTGCCTCGCCAAGGGTCGTTTGTGTCCCGTATGGATGAGTCGGGAAAAGTGCCGACAACATCACTTCGTTTGCTTTTCGACTGTCGCTGCTGAGTGAACGGTTCTTTTCTTCATAAACAGTCTCTAACTCTGTATGAAAGAGCCGAATAACGGGATTTTGAAAACGGTCTGCCTGAATCATCGCCCAATTTTCCAATTCGTTGGACGGAATATTTTCGGTATAAACCGTATTATCATTTGATGTCCATGCATTAGTTCCTTCCGAACCAATAAATTTCATCATTTTGACGTATTCGTTAGGCACTGCCAAACCGCTGGCTACGTAGGAAAGACTGTCGATGATACGATAGTATTCATTTCGTTTTTCGGGATTGGTTTCTTGTCGATAAACCTCGAATAGTTGTTCAATTTTGTCTAATAAAACTTTTTCTTCCGTCCAATTGACGGTGCCGAATTGGGAAGTCCCTTTAAACATTAAGTGTTCCAGATAGTGAGCCAATCCGGTAGTCTCGTGCGGGTCGTTTTTACTTCCAACGCGCACGGCAATGTAAGTTTGAATACGTGGAACATCTTTATATACAGTCATATAAACCTTCAACCCATTTTTTAAGGTATAGATTTTAGCGTTTAATGGGTCATTAGAAGCCGTTTGATATGTATAAAGGTTTGTTTGTGCTTGCACGGCAATGCAGTTGATAGCACACCAGAGGAAGCAAAAGAAAATTTTAAATAGTGATTTTTTCATGATGGTTTTATTTATGAAGGAAATTTATTTTTGTGTACAAATTTGATAAGTTCTGTAGCCACCGGCTAAGTTGAGAACATTTTTAAAACCGGATTGAAGCAAGATGCGCGATGCGATATAACCTCTTAGACCGATTGCGCAATAAATGACAATTGTTTTGTCGGTCGGAATATCGTCCAAATATTCGCGTAATTCGTCTAAAGGATAGTTGACGGAACCTTCAATGTTACCGGCTTTGTTTTCTAAAAATGAGCGAACGTCAATGAGCAAGAAATCCCGATTTTTTTCTTGTAGCCAATTTTGTAATTCATTCCATTGTATGGTGCGAACTTGCTGATTGATAATATTTTCGGCAACATATCCAGCAATAGTGACGGCATCTTTGGCGGAGGAGTAGGGGGGTGCGTAAGCATGGTCAAAATCTGTTAAATCATAGATAGTTCCTTGATGCGCAATGACTTGTGCCATAACGTCCAGTCGTTTGTCTGTGCCTTCTTTGCCCACAACTTGTACTCCCAATAATTTACCGGTTTGTGGTGCAAAATGGATTTTGATGGTAATGGGAAAACTGCCGGGATAATAGGTGGCGTGTGAGGCTGTATGCGTGATGGAAGTTAAAAAAGGAATGTTATTTTTTCTTAATTCGGCAGCGGAAAGCCCGCACATGCCGACTGTTAAGTCAAAAACTTTGGCGATGGCAGTGGCAATAGTGCCGTGATAGCTTTGGGTGTTTCCCGTGGCGATGTTGTTGGCGCAAATACGTGCTTGTTTGTTGGTTGGTCCCGCCAAAAAGCAGGTGGTGCTCTGCTGTGTAATGGGGTGAGGAAATTCAATGGCATCGCCAACGGCGTAGATATCGGGAATCGTAGTTTGCATATATTCATTGACAATAATTCCTCCGCGCGCCCCGACAGCCAAGCCTGCATTTTTTGCTAATTCTGTACGTGCTCTGATACCGATGCTTAACAGAACAAAATCACTGAGAAGACTTTCCCCGTTTTCTAAAATAATTTCGGTCTGCTCGCCGACTTCTTTAAACTCGGCAACTCCATTGTGCGTATATAAATGAATGTTTTTCTCTTTCAAATGCGTTTCAACAAAGGCAGAAATTTCCCAATCTGCAATCGGTAATACGTAGTCAGCTTTTTCAATAATGGTAACATCCATTCCTAAATGGTGCAGATTTTCTGCCATTTCCAATCCGATGAAGCCGGCTCCGATAATAGCGGCGCGAGCAGGTTTTTTTGTCAAAGAGTGCAGATGTGCGTGAATGGCATCGGTGTCAGGAATATCTCTCAATGTAAAAATGTTAGGCAGATGAATGCCGGAAATTGGCGGTTTAATAGGTTCTGCGCCGGGGGATAACACTAATTTGTCGTAGCTCTCTTTGAACTCTTTCCCAGTGTCTAATTCAGTATAGATTACACATTTATTCTCAGGGTCGATGGCTGTCACGTTGGCATGGATTCGGACATCAACGTCGAAGCGATTCCCAAAAGAGGTAGGCGTTTGCAAGAACAGATCATTACGGTCGGTGATAGTATTCCCGATGTAGTAAGGAAGTCCGCAGTTCGCGTAAGAAATATGACTTCCTCTTTCCAATAAAATAATAGTAGCAGATTCGTCCATTCTTCTTAGGCGTGCCGCTACGGTTGCTCCGCCGGCTACTCCTCCAATAATAATGCATTTCATATCTTCAATATTTAAGTCTATTAATAAATTTATTTCAGAACAAAATGAGTTTGGGAGCGGGGGCAGATATTCGGTTTCTCTTATTTGCCGTGCATAATGGTCACTTCGCCGCGCAAGGACTGATGCATGTATTTTACGACTTCTTTCGGGTCGGAAAATTTACCCAGAAGGAACATCAGTTTGGTCGTTGCCGTCTCGATGGTCATGTCGTAACCACTTAATATACCGGCTTTTTGTAAGTTCAGACTTGTTTCGTAACGTCCCATTTCAACGGATCCGATTCGACATTGTGAGACATTAACAATGATCATTCCCGACTCCGTGGCAGCCTTCAATCGTTGGTACAGCCATTCGGCGCGCGGCGCGTTCCCTGCTCCGAAACTTTCTAATATTACCCCCCTTAAATGAGGCGTTTCCAAAACAGATTGTACGACCGATTCTTGAATGCCCGGAAACAATTTCAAAATGGCGATATTATTGTCAAAGTGAGTATTGATAGATAATGGTTTGACTTCGTTTTCGTAATGAATGACCATTGGGAAGTACTTGATATGTACGCCGGATTTGGCTAAAATAGGGTAGTTGAAGGAGGCAAAAGCGTTGAAATACTCTGTGCTTTTTTTCATGGCACGGTTGCCCCGCATAAGCAAATCCTCAAAAAACAAAGCTACTTCCGGCACTACCGGTTTGTTGTCCTCGTAAGCGGCGGCTATCTCAATGGCATTCATCACATTCTCTTTGGCATCACTGCGCAACATTCCCAAAGGCAATTGTGAACCGGTAAAGATGACCGGTTTTGATAAATTTTCAAGCATAAAGCTGACGGCTGATGCCGAATATGCCATAGTGTCGGTGCCATGTAAAATGACAAAACCGTCGTAACGATAGTAATATTCGCGGATGGTTTCAGCAATTTTTACCCAAAAATTCGGCTCAACATCGGAAGAATCAATCATAGGGTTAAAAGAAACGGAAGAGATGTTGACGGGCAACATCTCTAATTCCGGTATCAATTTTAAGATTGCATCTTTATCAAGTGGTGAAAGGGAACCATTGGTTGGGTTTTCACCCATACTGATGGTTCCACCGGTAAAAATTAACAGAACCGATTTTTCTTTGCTCATTCCTCGATTATCTTCCCCAACGTTTAAGAATATCGTTGCCGGCAAAAATGGCTTGTGCGCCCAATCCTTCTTCGATGCGAAGCAATTGATTGTATTTTGCGATTCTGTCAGTACGGCTCGCGGAACCGGATTTGATCAAACCTGTTCCTAATGCTACTGCCAAGTCGGCAATGGTCGTATCTTCGGTTTCTCCGGAACGATGGGACATAACGCTCGTGTATGCCGCTTTATGCGCCATGGTAACGGCATTAATGGTTTCCGTCAATGTACCTATTTGGTTTACTTTTATCAAAATTGAATTGGCAACTTGTTTCTCAAGTCCCATTCTCAATCTTTCAACGTTGGTAACAAATAAGTCGTCGCCAACCAATTGAACGGTTTTACCGACTCTGTCGGTTAGCATTTTCCAACCGTCCCAATCATCTTCTGCCATACCGTCTTCAATAGAAAGAATCGGATATTTTTTGCACCAATTTGCCCAATAATCAACCATTTGTGAAGGGGTTAATTTCTCGCCGGATGATTTTTTAAGGTGATAAACGTTTTCTTCCGGTAAATAATATTCGGAGGATGCAGGGTCTAAAGCGATGAAAATATCTTCGCCGGGTTTGTAACCTGCTTTTTCGATGGCTTTTAAAACTACTTCAATGGCTTCGTCGTTGGATTTTAAGTTGGGAGCAAATCCGCCTTCGTCACCAACATTGGTGGAATAGCCTTGGTCTTTCAGGACTTTTTTCAAGTTATGAAAAACTTCTGCCCCCATTTGCAAAGCGCGAGCAAAGCTGTCAGCTTTGGCGGGCATAATCATAAATTCTTGAAAATCAATGCTATTATCTGCGTGTGAACCACCGTTTAAGATGTTCATCATCGGAACCGGCAACAGACAAGCATTACAACCGCCGACATAGCGATAAAGGGCTTGACCGCTTTCTTGTGCAGCAGCGTTGGCAGCAGCCAAGGAAACTCCCAAAATGGCGTTGGCCCCCATTTCCTTTTTGTTGGGTGTTCCGTCGATAGCAATCATTTCAGCATCAATGGCGACTTGGTCCATCACCTCCATACCGATAATTTTTTCGGAAATAACTTTATTTACATTTTGAACGGCTTTCAATACGCCTTTGCCCAAAAATTGACTCTCATCATTATCACGTAATTCTACTGCTTCGTGGACACCGGTAGATGCACCTGATGGAACAGCAGCGCGTCCGATGGCACCGGCTGCGGTGTAAACTTCAACTTCTACGGTCGGATTGCCTCTCGAATCCAAAATCTGACGTCCATAAATTCCAATAATCTTACTCATAATTCATTGTTTTTTATATGTTATTAATGTTTTTTTTCTGAGTGCAAAAATACACTACTTTTTTGAATTGGTGAGCTATTTTGTCATTTTTTTACTTTGGTTATAAGTACTTGAAATTCAATGAATAGCCGAAAGTGTATTCTTGACTGCTCAATAATGATGTGCTAGGAGATGGGCACTTTTTCCCAAGAATATCAAATGTGCCGTTTTTTGTTGAGAAAAATTTCGGAAGGTGCTGAGCGAATTAAAAAAAAGTGTATTTTTGCAGCCGCATTTCTGAGGAGGAAATGAGGGTCCCTTAGCTCAGCAGGTTAGAGCATCTGACTCATAATCAGAGGGTCCTTGGTTCGAGCCCAAGAGGGACCACCAAATCGATTAATACATTAAAAATCAGTAGTTTACGGATGTAAGTTGCTGATTTTGTTTTTTAAATCGGGACAGAAACGAGACAAAAACAATTTTTTGGATTTCTACCAGAAAACCAAAAAAAAATGTCAAAAAATTCAACACGTTTAGCCATTTCTGCGGAATATTCTACAGCTAATTATTGGTTCGAGCCCAAGAGGGACCACAACTTAATCCCAATAATTTGCGTTATTGGGATTTTTTTCGTCTTATACTTCCCAATTTTAAATATGGATACTCATCAATGGATAAACACTCCCTATCATATTTTAGTATATTTATGGGAAAAATATCGAGATTTATTTTTGAGCCAAAAATTACTAAAATCAAATTTAATTCAGACAAAAAAAGCTTTTTTTAGACTATTTTTTTTGGAAACAATGGTTTTTTAGAGTTAATTATCCAAAAAAAGTAAAATTTATTAAGTCTTTTCATTTACATTAAAGTACTTATTATCAATTATTTAGATTAATAGTGTACTCGAGAATACCATTATTTGTGTGAATAAGTAATAAAGTTAAAGAATTTTTAATAGAAAATGGTTTGATATCAAAAAAAAGTATATTTTTGTGGGAATTTTTCTAACTAAAATAATAAAACCATGAACGAACAAGAAAACACTGTAAGTTTCTTCAGATTTGAAGACTTGAGAATCTACGCAAAAGCACTTGATTATATCACTTGGGTGCATTCTGTTACTCCAAAGTTTCCTGTTTCTCAGCAAACCAACTTAGGTGATGCTTTCCTAAAGTCTGCGCAAGGAATTGCTCTCAATATTGCGGAAGGCTCTGCCAGAAACAAAGCTCAATTTGTTTATTACTTAAAAATGGCTAAAAGTTCCGTCAGAGAATGCGTTGTTTATACTGAAATTGCTTCCAAACTTGATGCCATGAATAGTGATGAAAAAGATTATTCCAGAAATCAATTGATGGAATTAACAAAGATGATTGGTTCGTTAGTTGCTTCGTTGCAAAGAAGTACGCCCTCCGTTAGAGATGAGGAAATTGACGATATGCCTAATATGATGATTTAATGAATTAAAAGCGTTAGAAATATGTCTGTTTCTAACGCTTTTTTTTGATTAGTCATAGTCGTTTTTTTAGTGGTTAGTGATTATTTGTCAGAATAGTTATTTTTAATTCTTAATTTTTAATTGTATCAGCGATTCCATGATTCGTAGCGCTTCGTCCACCGGCAATGGCGGGGTAACCCTCTGTTTACCAAGATATACGGACACTTTGCCATGCGTTGCGCCAACGATTCCAAAATCAGCATCTGCCATTTCGCCGGGCCCATTGACGATACACCCCATCACTCCGATTTTCAGATTTGGATAGCCCGCAAAGCGTTCTTTCACCATCTGCAAAACAGATTGAATATCATATTGCGTGCGCCCACAAGACGGACAAGAGATAAACTCGGTTTGAGAAAACTTAACGCGACAAGCCTGCAAAATCATATCGGCTAATCGTTGATTTTGATCTTTTGTAAAATATTGATTATCAATTATTAAATCTTTAATTGGACGAGTAAAATGCTCAAAACCAGCCATAGCTGCCACCGTTGCCATCCATGTGTAATAGTCTTCTTGATGATATGTTAAATGCAGAATTCCATTTTCGACTTGCACGTTGACGTTTTGTTTTTCGTTGGGAACTGTGGTTAATAATTGGGCGAAAGGGATTTCATTCTCCGGTGGTTCGGTGAGGGAAACACGAATGGTATTTCCAATCCCTGCCAGCAGCAAAGCCCCGATTCCGACTGCCGATTTCACGCGTCCTTCGTCGCCGGCACCGGCTTCGGTTACGCCCAAGTGTAAGGGGAACACCGTTCCTTCCGCCTGCATCTTATCCGCTAACAAGCGCGTTGCTTCCACCATCGTTTGTGCATTGCTTGACTTCATTGACAATACAACATTATGAAAATCATACTGTTGGCAAATATGTACCCATTCCATTGCGGACATTGCCATCGCAAGTGGTGTATTGCCATATCTGCTGACTATTCTGTCGCACAACGAGCCATGATTGGTTCCGATACGAATGGCGGTTCCGTGTTCTTTGCAGATTTGCAGAAGAGGTTTTGCGCGCAGTGCCATTTTCTCTAAGGATTCTTGGTATTCGGTATCGGTCAAATCGAGTTGCTGGAAATTGCGTTTATCAACATAATTTCCCGGGTTAACGCGCACTTTTTCAACTATTTTTGCACATTCTTCGGCCACTTTCGGGTTGAAATGGACATCCGCAATTAGCGGATTATCAATTCCTTCCGAGCGAAGTGCTTCTTTTATTTGTCGTAAACACTCTACCTCGCGCAGGGAAGGCACCGTCAAGCGTATCATTTGGCAGCCAGACAAAACCAACTGCCGAACTTGCTGTAATGTTGCAGGAATGTTTGCCGTGTCGGTATTGGTCATAGATTGAACAATCAAGGGAAGTCCGCTGCCAAGACGGAGGTTGCCAATTTTAACCTGAATGCTGGAATTACTTATCATAGAATTAGTTATACTTTAACTGATTAGTACAAAAAATTGTTATACGGATAAATCTGAATGTGCAATTTCTTAATTTCATCATATAATATAGACTTCATTTCGTCAACATTTTCTTTTGTTTTGGCAGAAATAAAGATGGTTTGATGATTAATTTTTGCCATCCAAGTTTGTTTGAGTTCTTCCAAAGTAATATTCGATTTGTCTTTGGGAGTCAGGTCGTCGGGGTCTTTTTCCACCCAAGAATAGTTGTCGATTTTATTAAAAATGGTAATGACCGGTTTATCTCCGGCATCAATTTCAGCCAATGTTTGGTTAACGATGGCAATTTGCTCTTCAAAATCGGGGTGACTGATATCGACTACGTGCAAAATGAGGTCGGTTTCGCGAATTTCGTCCAATGTTGATTTGAAGGATTCAATCAGGCTGTGAGGAAGTTTGCGGATAAAACCTACGGTATCGGAGAGGAGAAACGGCAGATTGTCGATGACTACTTTTCGGACAGTGGTATCCAATGTGGCGAAGAGTTTATTTTCTGCAAAAACGTCAGATTTGCTAATCAGGTTCATCAAAGTAGATTTCCCGACATTGGTATAGCCGACCAAGGCAACACGCACAAATTTCTCACGGTTAGAGCGTTGCGTAAGTTTTTGTCGGTCAATGTCAATTAATTTCTTTTTGAGTAAGGCGATTCGTTCGCGGATAATTCTCCGGTCAGTTTCAATTTCTTTTTCACCGGGACCTCTCATTCCGATACCGCCGCGTTGTTTTTGCAAGTGTCCCCACATACCGGTCAGGCGCGGGAGAAGGTATTGATACTGAGCTAATTCCACTTGAACTTTGGAGTGGGCGGTCTGTGCGCGTTTGGAAAAAATATCCAAGATAAGGTGCGTTCTGTCCAATACTTTGCACTGCAATACTCCTTCTATATTGCGAATCTGTGATGGCGTTAATTCGTCATCAAAAACTGCTAGTTCAATTTGATTATCTTTGATATACGTAGCAACGTCTTCTAATTTTCCGCTTCCTAAATAGGTTTTTGGGTCAGGGTAGGGCAAATTCTGAACAAATTTTTTAACGGCAATTCCGCCGGCAGTCTCCAATAAGAATGCCAATTCGTCCAAATATTCGTTCACGCGTTCAAGGGTGGAAGTTGAAGATACTACGCTGATTAACACTGCTTTCTCGGTTTCTACAGCAGCAGTTAGTGGGTGATTTGTCATAAAAATTTTTTCTTTAAAATCGGCTGCAAAGGTAATTGATTTTGGTCATAAAATGTCTTGTTGTTCTGAAAAAATCTTTCATTTTTCATTAATATAAACAAGAAAAAAGATGTATTTTTGCCAGACAATTCAAAATTTGATTATGACACCCTTTTTTAGTAAACAATTTGAAGTCGGCTCACATCTTATTGACAAAAAATTTGATATTCGACTTCCATATTTGTTGGGTTATATGCAGGAGGTCGCGGAGCAACATTCTGCAGATCAACATGTTGCTTGGGAAGATTTACAAAAGAAAAATACTTTTTGGACACTTTATCGGATGGGATTGCAATTTGAACAGTTCCCGCATTGGCATGATACCATTGACATTACCACTTGGGCTAATACTCCCGATCATCTGATTCAGCCACGATGTTTTGAAATTCAAAATCAACGGCAACAAGTTATCGTGAAGGCTTATTCGCTTTGGACTATTTTGGATACAATTAATTTTAAACCTCAGATAGTTAGCGATATTGTCGGTGACATCATTCCTTGCTCGGATAAGGGCAAAGATTTATTTGAAAAGAATCTTAAAATTCCTAAAGTATCTATTTCTGATGCTTCTCCCATTTGTACGCGTGAGGTACTGTATTCAGACATTGACACCAACAACCATGTGAATAATACCCGATATGTGGGCTGGTTATTAGATAGTTACGCATTAGATTTTTTGGAAACGCATCATTTGAAAACCATCATTATTAATTATACAAGTCAGGCACATTTAGGGGACTATTACGAAATTTATACGCAAATTAAAGACTGCAACACCCATTTTTCTACTATTATCGATCGGAAAACGAACGAAGAATTTTGCAAAATAAAGACTATTTGGACGGGTATTTCCCAACCACGATAGTAGTGAAGTCTTCTTCTTTTAAATATTTGTTAGCCAATGATTCAATTAATTGGACATCGGCTTTTTGAACCGCTGCTATTCCGTCATAAAACGATTGTTCTGTCATGGCGTAATCTTCCCAGCCGATATACTTTTTCATATATTGAATAGTTCCGTCAATACTGCGCATGAGTGAGCCTAAAATGAATTGTTTCACGTTATTGAGCTCCTCTTCATCAGCAAGTTGTTCCCGCAAAATTTTCATTTCCGTAAAGCATGCTTCAATGGCGTAATCCACATTATCATTATTCACCTCCGTTTCGATAAAAAACACAGATTGGTCGGCGAAATAAGAAGATGCCGAATTGACGCTGTATGTGTAGCCATTTTTTTCGCGAAGATTTTGCATCAGCCGTGAGCCGAAATAGCCACCTAAAAAGGTGCTCAATATTTCAAAATCGAAATACTCTTGATCGGTATAAGATAAACATGGGCGGCACAGCACTAAGGAAGTTTGCATTGCATTTTCCCAATAATCGACAATCTTGGGTGGCAGTTTGGGAAAGATAATTTGCGGGGTTGTCATCGATCTATTTCCAGCCGGGAAATGGCTAATACATGTAGCAATATGTTTTTCCAATTCATCGTCAATATTTCCGGTTGCATACACTTTAATATTGGGTGCAGAAAAAGTATCGTGATAAAATTCTGTCAGTAATTCAGGAGTAATAGATTGGATATCAGATATTTCAATGATTTTTCCGTATGGTTTTTCGTTGCCGAAGAAAGCATTATACATCAAACGATTGGCGCGTATATCAGTTTTAAGTGATGAATATTCCCAATTTTTGATTTTAATTTCTTTCTGTTTTTTTACACTTTCTTCTTTAAAGGAAGGTGAAATAAGGACTTCAGATAAAAAAGAAAAAGCGTTTTTGCAGTTTGTTTTAGGAACGATAAATGAGATGGTGACATATTCAAATCCGACAGATAAATTCAAAGTGGCACCGAAATAATCCAATTTTCCATCAAACTCGTTGGCGGATAAAGAGGGGTGGCATTCGGAAAGAATAGAGTAGCAAAATGCGGCTACATTTTTTTGTTTTTCAAAAAAGACCCCGGCTTTTACGCGAATGATGAAATGAATCAAATCAAGATGTGGATTGATAAACAACTTGAAGGGGATACCGTTGGGGAGTTGAACGGAACTAGGTTGAGGTAGCACAAATGGTTCAAAGTCGTGAATGGGCGGTGCGATGGTTCTATCTAACATATTATTAATTAAGTTCGTAGGTGGTGCCTTCTTTTGTATCTTTTAAAACAATGCCGGCATCGTTCAATTTGTCGCGAATCATATCGGCGATCGTCCAATTCTTATTGGCTTTTGCATCTTTACGGATCTCAAGAATCAAGGACATTAATTGATCGGTGTATTCGGATTGGTTGTTTTGAGCCAATTCTTCTTTCATACCTAAAATATTGAAAAAGAAAGTATTAAAGGAGTTAGTAAGCAAGTCTAAATCGGCTTTAGTGGCAGTCATTTTTCCATCGTGAATAGAATTGATCATGCGTGAAGCGTCGAATAATTCGGCAATTAATTTCGGGGTATTGAAGTCATCATTCATCGCATCATAGCATCTTTGTATCCATTCATTGATATTTTCGTCTGAATGGTCGCCGGCTTTGAGTTTAGGGAGCAAGGCAGCGGCGGCGTATAGTTTGGTCATTCCTTTTTCGGCTGCTAATAAGGCATCGTTCGAGAAGTCCAACGTTCCGCGATAATGTGCTTGCAAGACAAAGAAGCGAATGGTCATGGGGGAATAGGCTTGTTTCAATGTCGGGTGTGAGCCTGTAAAGAACTCGTTGAGTGTGATAAAGTTACCCAACGATTTGCCCATTTTTTGTCCATTAATGGTAATCATGTTGTTGTGCATCCAATATTTAACGGATTCTTTTCCGTTGGCTACCGTACTTTGACAAACTTCCGATTCGTGATGGGGAAACAGTAGATCCATTCCGCCGCCGTGGATGTCGAATTGTTCGCCTAAATACTTGGTGCTCATTGCTGTACATTCAATATGCCAGCCCGGGAAGCCGTTGCTCCATGGGGATTCCCAGCGCATAATATGTTCGGGTGATGCTTTTTTCCAGAGGGCAAAATCGGCAGGATTATGTTTTTCTTCTTGTCCGTCTAAACTTCGTGTGTTGGCAATCAGTTCATCTAAGACCCGTCCCGATAATTTGCCATATCCATATTCTTTGTCAAATTTAGCCACGTCAAAATAGACTGAACCGTTAGAGATATAGGCAAAACCCTTATCTAAGATTCTTTTAACCATGTCCATTTGTTCAATAATATGACCGGAGGCGCGAGGTTCAATGGAGGGGCGTTTCACGTTGAGTGCATCCATGGCGCGGTGGTAGCTATCAATGTAAAATTGTGCAATTTCCATAGGCTCAAGCTGTTCAAGGCGTGCTTTTTTGGCAATTTTGTCTTCGCCTTCATCTGCATCATTTTCCAAATGTCCCACATCGGTAATATTGCGGACGTAGCGCACTTTGTAGCCGATATGTTGTAAATACCTGAAAACGAGGTCAAAAGTCACGGCAGGGCGGGCGTGTCCCAAATGAGGTTCTCCATAAACGGTAGGTCCACAGACATAAAGTCCAACCAAGTTTGGGTGCATTGGGACGAAATGTTCTTTCTTTTTGGAGAGTGTATTGAAAATCTCCAGTTTTGCTTGATTATCAGTATTATTCATTATATCAATATTTTAGCTTAATTATTTATTTTTTCGATAAAGCCTGCAAATTTACATGAATATTTTTAAAAGGCAGAATTTTTGATCAAAATGGATTCAAAAATAGAGCAGTTATTTATGTTTTAGTTTTTCGGTGAGTACTTTGCCGGTATATGATTTTTTACATTTGACAATATCTTCCGGTGTCCCTTCGCACACGATATGCCCTCCCGCTTCTCCGCCGTCCGGTCCTAAGTCAATTATCCAATCGGCACATTTGATAATTTCAGGGTTATGCTCAATAACAATGATAGAGTTTCCTTTCTCAATAAGTTGATTAAAAGCGCTATACAATTTATTGATATCATGAAAATGAAGTCCTGTTGTTGGTTCGTCAAAGATAAAGAGTATATTTTGTTTGGCATCGCCTTGGGAGAGAAAGAACGCTAATTTCACGCGTTGCGATTCGCCACCGGAAAGAGTTTGCGAGGGTTGTCCCATTTTTAAATAGCCTAATCCGACATCTTGCAAATAACTTAATTTGGCTATGATGCTTCCGGATAATCTGTTAGGTTCTTTAAGCGACGAGAAGAACTCAATTGCCTGATTAATAGTCATATCTAAAATGTCGCTAATGTCTTTTCCGGCAATTTTTACTTCAAGAATTTCATCTTTATAGTGTTTCCCGTGACATTCGGAGCAAACCAAGTCCACATCCGCCATAAACTGCATACTGACGTGAATAACCCCTTCGCCGTCACATTCATCGCACCTGCCGCCTACCGTATTGAAAGAGAAAAAACCGGGTTTGTAATTGCGTTGTTTGGAAAGTGGTTGATTGGCAAAGAGTTCTCTTATGTCATCAAATGCTTTGATATATATGGCGGGGTTTGAGCGCGAGGATTTTCCTATCGGGTTTTGGTCCACCACAATTACTTCGGAAATTTTGCTCCAATCCGCTTCGACCTTTGAATGTTTGCCCATTTTTTCAGAAGTATCCGATAGTTTTTTTTGGATGGCAGGATATAAAATATCTTTTATTAAGGTACTTTTTCCTGAGCCACTTACGCCGGTGATGACGGTAAGTATTTGTAAGGGAATTTTTACATTAACATTTTTCAAATTATGTTCTTTGGCACCGAAAATTTGAATATAGTTTCGCCATTTACGGCGAATATCAGGTATTTGAATGCACAGATTTCCATCTGTTAGCGGGGCTTCCATTCCTCGAATATAGGCAGCCGTCAGGTTATTGGATTTTTTGATTAATTGCGGGTAAGTGCCGCAAAAAACTATTTCACCGCCTAATCGTCCGGCTTCCGGACCGATGTCAATGATATAATCTGCATGTTTAATAATGTCTTCATCATGTTCAACAATGACGACGGTGTTGCCAATGTCGCGAAGTTGTTGTAAAACGTGAATAAGTCGTTCTGTATCACGTGGGTGCAATCCGATACTGGGTTCATCTAAAATGTAAAGTGAGCCGACCAAGCTACTTCCTAATGAGGTTGCCAAGTTGATTCGCTGTGATTCGCCACCCGACAAGGAGCGTGCCGCCCGATTAAGCGTCAGATAGCCTAACCCCACATCCATAATGAACGAAAGCCTGTTAATCAATTCTTTGACTATACCTTTGCCAATTATTTCGTCATTTTTATCTTTAAATTTGAATGTGGAAAGGAATTTATGCAATTCAGTAATGGGCATCGTGATGAGGTCGGAAATGGATTTATCGCCAATTTTTACGTAATTGGCATCTTTGCGTAGTCGGGTTCCTTGGCAATCGGGGCAGATGGTACGCCCGCGATAACGGGTAGCAAGGACCCGATATTGAATTTTATAACGTTGTTTTTCAACAAATTCAAAAAACTGTTGAATGCCCAAAACCTTATTGTCGGGGTCGCCGTTCCACAACAAATTGTACTCTTCTTTCGTCAGTTCATCAATAGCGCGGTGAGGCGGAAATTGTTGTTTTACGGCATATTTGATAAAATAATCCTGCCACTCTTTTAATTTTTCACCGTGCCAGCAGGCAACGGCTCCTTCAAAAACGGAAAGTGAGGTGTCGGGAATCACCAAGTCGGGATCTATTCCATCAACGATACCTGTGCCTCCGCAAATGGGACATGCACCATAAGGATTATTAAAACTGAATAAATTGATGGAGGGTTCTTCAAATTTAATGCCGTCCATTTCCATCGAATCATTGAAAATTTTCTGCTTAATATCTTCATTATCTTCAACTTGTAGCATACATGACCCTTTACCTTCATTAAAAGCGGTTTGCACGGAATCCGCAAAACGAGCTTGTTCGGTCATGATATTAGATGCCTTAAATCTATCTATCAAGATATAAAGGGAGGTGAGTGTCGTCTTTTTTGTTTGTAAAAGAGTATCAATATCCAGAATCTCCTTTTTGCAAATAAGTCGGCTGTAACCTTGCTTTTGTAAAATTTCAAGCTGTTCTGTTAATGTCCTTCCCGACACGATGACGATAGGGGCGGCAATATATACTTTGGCAGAAAGAGGAATGGCATGTGCAAATTTAAGTACGTCGTTTAGATTCTCACGTTTAACCAATTTTCCGCTGACGGGGGAAGTGGTTTTGCCGACGCGAGCATAAAGAAGTTTAAAATATTCATAAATTTCGGTTGTCGTTCCCACCGTAGAACGTGGATTACGCGAAATGACACGTTGTTCGATAGCGATGGCAGGCGGAATATTTTGAATGAAATCGACATCGGGCTTGGTTATTTTACCCATAAATTGACGAGCATAAGAACTCAAACTTTCTACGTAACGACGTTGTCCTTCTGCATATAACGTGTCAAAAGCCAGCGATGATTTTCCTGAACCCGACAAGCCTGTAATCACTATCAATTGATTTTGAGGAATCTCTACACTTATGTTTTTCAGGTTGTTGACTCTTGTGCCCTTTATAATTATTTTTTTATCCATTTCCCGTCTGCTTTTTCAAAAAATTAAGCGGCAAAATTACAATTAATCCCTGAAATAGGGAAGTATTTGAACTAAAAAGTTGTGCATTATTCTGTTTAAACTGCCAACACGCCATTTATTTCCGGTCATAAATAGAATCTTTTATCCGAAATAGAGTGATAGACAGTAAATATATTGTGTGTAGGTTAATGTTGGGGTTGTATTTGAATATTCACCCTTCCATCTCGTTTTGCATCAATATTCTTTTTGTTTTGGATATAATTGATGACCATATCTCGCATCGAAGTATTGGTATTGTAGCTATCGATAAGGGAGATGTTTTCAAAGATTTTGTCTCCATTACTGAAGACGAGAAAATCTATCGTGCCAACGCGATAGATTCGATCCTCTTCGATGGGTTGATCTCCGATAGTATATGAAATAGGTTTATTGTTGTAATAAACGATTCTTATATTGGAATATGCGGGACAACTTTTATCACCAAATTTTTTAATCAGTTTGATGACTTCACTTCCTTGAATGGAGGAGATCACGATTTTGTTATCAAACAAAATATTATAGATATTACCAACGGTGATGGGACCTTGCTTTAAAGAGCCACGAATCCCACCGAAGTTCAGCAGGGAAAAATCAACCGGCTTTTGATGATGGGCACGTGCCACTGAATCTGAAAAAGAGAGTAACGCGTCTGTCAGAAAGTTGGACAACGGGCTTTCAGGGCGGAAATTCTCTAAAGTAGAATTACAATATCCGATGGTAACACCCATCATTCCGTCGTTAATTTTTTTGATACTATCAAAATAGCCAGCAATGTTTTTATCATTGCTTTGTTGGTGTGTCGCGTCCAACGTGATCTTTTCGTAGGATATTTCAAATTTGCTGTTGTTTTGAGCCAAAATGGTACAAGGTAACAAGCAAACCCATATCCATAATTTCAATTTCATGGTATTTTATTTTGAAAGGCCTACTGGTTGTGCTAAGATGGCTTTCCCGTTAAACTGAAGTAATTCTTGAATTTTATCACGGTAAATACTACCTAAAACGACGGTATTGAGTTCATTAGCAGCGCAGAACAGATATACATTTTGGCTGACGTATCCGCAATCAGTTGCGCCGTACATCAGACGGGCATCCTCATCCATTCCCTCCATTTTGTCATAATTGGCAACAAAGACAAGCAAGACGGGTGCGGTAGTAGCAAAAGATTGCATGGCAGCATCTTCACGATGGTCTTCGGACGCTTTTAATACAAGTTTGTTTTCGATGGCATCATAGAAATAAACGCCTGTACTCAGATAAACGTAGATGTCAATTTCTTGGAGGTTGCGGGCTGAGGGAGCGGTTCGTTTTCCGTCGGGGCGATTCACGCCATTGGCTGCCCAGAGCAGGTCAGCCAATTGTTGTTGTGACAGCATTTTATCTGAGAACTCGCGGCTGGAGTGGCGATGATTCAGGGCGTCCATGAGAGGTAATCCTCCGCTTTTTTGGGGAGTGGGCAAGGAAATATCTTGTGCGGAGAGTAAGTTGAATCCCATCATAAATATTGTAATAAATGAAATAAGATTTCTCATTATCAAAAACTATTTTTCAGGTGAATTTTTTTTAGGAGTCGATTGTTGTCCGCTTTTGCTGATAGTATCGCGCATTAGGGTATCGGCTTTTAAGTTCTCCAATTTGTAATAGTCGAGTACGCCGAAAGAGCCATTGCGGAATGCTTCTGCCAAGGCGAGGGGTACTTCGGATTCTGCAAGAATAACTTTAGCTCTGGCTTCTTGGGCTTTTGCTTTCATTTCTTGTTCGGAGGCGACAGCCATCACGCGGCGTTCTTCGGCTTTTGCCTGTGCAATATTCTTATCTGCGTTGGCTTGGTCGATTTGCAGCATGGCACCGATATTTTTACCAACGTCAATGTCGGCGATGTCGATGGATAATATTTCAAAAGCGGTACCGGAATCTAAACCCTTGGTAAGCACTACTTTTGAAATTGAATCGGGGTTTTCGAGCACGGTCTTATAGGAAGTTGCTGAGCCGATAGCTGTAACAATTCCTTCGCCAACACGGGCAATGATGGTTTCTTCGCCGGCACCGCCCACCAATTGGCGAATGTTCGTACGAACCGTAACCCGCGCCTTGGCAATAAGTTGTATCCCGTCTTTGGCAACAGCTGCTACCGGTGGGGTATTGATAACTTTCGGATTGACAGATGTTTGAATGGCTTCCAACACATTACGACCGGCTAAATCAATCGCAGTAGCGGATTTGAAATCCAAGGAAATGTTGGCTTTATCTGCCGATATTAACGCATTGACAACAGGTATGACATGCCCCCCTGCCAAATAGTGTGCTTCCAACTCATCACGATTGAGTTTAATTCCTGCTTTTGAACCGGTAATCATGGCGTTGACGATAACACCGGGCGGTACTTTTCTCCATCTCATGAGTATGAGCTGAAGCAATGAAACATGAACTCCGGATACTAATGCGGTAAACCACAGCCCGACCGGAACCATCCATAAAAGAAGAATGAAAAGTAAGACACAGCCTACAAAGGTAATAATTGTAATGGGTTCCATAATGATTTAATTTTTTGTTTTTACTATAATTTTATTTCCGTCTATTTTGATAATTAATATTTCTTCATTTTCATTAATAAAGGTTTGGGATGATGTGACTTCGACTATTTCTCCATCAAAAATCGCTTTTCCGGAAGGTGCTAAACGTGAAAGTGTGGTGCCGACGGCTCCCACTTTGATACGCTGTTCGTCAAAATCATTCATCTTACTCTCCAATTTTGTGTCGAGCATTAGCTTTCGCCATGTCTTGCTCCGCAGTGCTGCAACCGATGAGACAATGATGACGACAAGTGTAATCGCCAAGGTAATATTGCCGGCGGTTGTTCCGTACGTTACATAAGATATAATGATGCCGGCGGTAATCGAAAGAAGTCCCAATATGCCGACAACTCCACCCGGAATGACTAAAATTTCTAAAATAAGTGCAATTAATCCGAAAACAATGAGTGAAATAACAACTGCCCAATTCATAAAAAAAATTTCGGCAAATATACATTTTTTTTTATTGTGCCATTTCTTTTTTGAAAAGAAAATTTTTCGGTTTTTAAATCGCAAAAGAAATCAAAAATTAGTGTATTTTTGCAGCCCAATTAACATAAGCAAATAAAATGATAACACACATCAAAGGAGTTCTGGTAGAGAAAAATCCGGCTTTCGTTGTAATTGAAACTGCCGGCGGTATCGGATATCTGGTGCACATTTCCCTCAATACTTTCTCTCAGATAAAAAATGAAACCGACATCAAACTTTTTACTCATTATGTCATTAAAGAAGATGCACAGTTGTTGTACGGCTTCGTTACCGAAGATGAACGTACTTTGTTCCGACTGCTTATTTCGGTAAGCGGAATCGGTCCCAATACCGCGTCTCTTATTCTCTCTTCCCTGACGGTAAATGATACCATTCAAGCCATCAGTTCCGAAAACAGTCAATTGATTCAATCCGTGAAAGGAGTGGGTGCCAAGACAGCGCAACGCGTCATCATTGAATTAAAAGACAAAATTGCCAAAGCTCCAATACAAATCAAAGATAAAATTTCAATTTCTTACAATAATAATAAAATAGAATCGTTATCTGCATTAGTTTCGCTGGGATTCCAAAAAAATGCCGCGGAGAAAGTGATAGATAAGATATTAAAAGAGGAAAATTCTTCTATGAACGTTGAAGATTTAATCAAAAGAGCATTGAAACTATTGTAAAAACTAACAGACAATTGAAACGTGATAACTGGGAATAAAGCTAACAAATATATTATAACCGTCGTTGCTGCTTTCGCTATATGTTCACTCATCTGGGCATTACCTCCATCGCAGCATTTTTTTTATAAAGTTACCGAACCTGTCAAAGCGGAATCCGCTAACGACACTGTAGGGGAGCTTATGGCGGCTGTTGATTCGGAAACCGATGAGGTCATATTTTCACCAAAACCCATTAATCCTCCCGATAGTAACGATCTGTATGTTCCTATTCCCAACTATGATAACAACCCGTTAGATGAGAATCAATTTTATAGTCCTTTCAACTTAAATAATCCTCAAAATGTAGGTACAACCATTGTATATGATTCAAATACAAATACCTACAATTTTCAAAACATGACCGGAAATGTGCCATTCGGTCCTTCTTCCTCTATGTCAGTTGATGAATATATCGATTACGATTTGCGCCAATCGGTGAATGATTATTGGCGCGAACGTGGTGCAAGTTATACTGCTCACGGACGACGTGGGGGCGGCTTAATTCCGCAACTCCATATCGGCGGAGATGTTTTTGAAAGTATTTTCGGGAGCAATACCATTGATATTCGCCCTTCCGGAAATGTGGAACTGATCTTTGGCGTCCTCCACAACCGCAACGATAACCCGTCACTTCCCGTTAAACAACGAAGAGTTACCCAATTCAATTTTGATGAAAATATTCAAATGAATGTCTTAGCCAAAATTGGCGATAAAATCGAATTTAACCTCAATTATAACACAAAAGCCATGTTTGATTTCGAGAATGAAATGAAACTGAAATTTGAGGGAAAAGAAGATGATATTCTGCAACTTATTGAATTTGGTAATGTTACGCTTCCGTTGAATAGTACCTTAATTACCGGTAGCCAAAGTTTGTTTGGTGTTAAAACACAACTCAAATTTGGGAAATTAATGGTGACAGCTGTAGCTTCAAACCAAGAATCTGAAACTCAAACTATTACAGTTAGTGGGGGAGCGCAAACCAACGATTTCTATTTCAAAGCAGACGAATACGAAGAGAATAGACACTATTTCCTTGGGCAGTTCTTTCGGGATCATTACAATCAGTATTTATCTACTTTGCCATTGGTTAGTTCACCTATTGTTATTACTAAAATAGAAGTATGGCGCACTACTGTTGGTGCAGCTACCACCGACAACCGTAATATTGTGGCATTCACTGATTTAGGTGAAATGAACCCACAGTTTTCCGGATTTCAAGGGCTGGGGGGGCAGTACCCAAGCGATTCAGTCAATAACCTGACCTCAGTCATCGATACTGCCGAATATCGTAATTTAGGCGGAGTCAATAACAACTTACGCGTTCATGGTCTTACCTCCGGTGTAGATTATGAGAAAGTGGAAAGTGCCAGACTGCTTTCTCCGTCAGAATATACCTTTAATAGCCAACTCGGCTTTATCTCTTTGAATACCGCAATGACCGCCGACCAAGTGTTGGCAGTGGCTTTTCAATATACCATCATTGGTGATGACAAAGTGTATCAGGTAGGTGAGTTCTCTAACGAGGTGAGTGCACCTAATTGCATCAGAGCCAAACTTTTAAAAAGTACAACGCTGAATACAAAATCACCACTTTGGAATTTAATGATGAAGAATGTTTACAACTTGGGAGCATATCAGGTTGCCAGCGAAGATTTTGTACTCAATATTCTATATACCGGTGATGAAGAGGGAGTCGCTAACGGGTTCTTCAATACCGGTGCGCAAAAAGGGATTCCTTTGATTAAATTATTGGGATTAGACCGGTTAAATAAACAGCAGGATCCACAACCCGATGGGATTTTTGACTTTTTAGATAACGCATCGACCCGCGGCGGTACCGTCAATTCGACGAATGGTAAGATTTATTTTCCTGTTATTGAGCCATTTGGAAAGGATTTGCGGTCAGTTTTTACCGATCAAACCAGCGGCGATAAATACGCTTTCGATTCTTTGTACACGACCACTAAAACATTAGCCCAGCAATATACGTCCAAAAATAAGTATTACTTGGAAGGTAATTATAAATCCAGTTACGGTTCTGAAATTTATCTAAATGCCATGAATGTGCCGGAAGGTTCTGTTAAGGTGACTGCCGGTGGTATTACCTTGAAAGAAAATATTGACTATACGGTAAATTATAGTATGGGAACAGTCAGTATTATCAATCAGGGCGTATTGAACTCAGGGACTCCCATTAACATTTCTTTGGAGAATCAATCCTCTTTCGGAATGAACGACCAACGTATGTTTGGTTTGAATTTGGATTATAAATTTTCGGACAATTTTAATGTCGGAGCGACTGTTTTGAATTTGAATGAACGTCCCATTACTCAAAAAGTAAATTACGGCGATGAACCTATCAATAATACGATTTGGGGAATGAACGTCAATTACAAAACCAAAGTACCATTCATTACAAAAGCTGTTGATTTATTGACATTTCACAGTACGACTGCAGAATCGAATTTGCAGTTAGAGGGTGAGTTTGCTCATTTTATTCCCGGGCACTCGCGCGCCATTGGGAAAGACGGAACTACCTATATTGATGATTTTGAAGCTACTAAATCGACTGTGGATCTTCGTTCCATCAATAAGTGGATTTTAGCTTCTACTCCGCAATCGCAGATGCAACTCTTTCCAGAAGCCTTTTCCAGCACCAACGATTCTCCCCGCCGACAGTTGGCTTATGGCTTCAACCGCGCAAAGTTATGTTGGTATATTATTGACCCTATTTTTTACCGTAATAATAGTGCTACTCCGTCCAATATCACGGATGATGACCAATCTGCCACTTACGCCCGAGAAGTTTATGAAACCGAATTGTTCCCCAATAAAGGAACAGCAACGAATACACCTACCAATATTTCGGTATTGAACTTGGCTTTTTATCCTGAAGAAAAAGGACCTTATAACTTTGATTTTGATGGAACAGAGGGCCTTTCTGCCGGTATGAACAGTGACGGGAAATTGAATAATCCGAGTTCACGCTGGGGTGGTATAATGCGGGAAATGGATAATACCGATTTCGAGTCAGCCAATTTTGAATATATCGAATTTTGGATGATGGATCCATTCATAGATAACCCTAATCACACTGGAGGTGACCTGTATTTTAATTTGGGCGATATTTCCGAAGATATCTTAAAGGATGGAAAAAAGTTTTTTGAAAACGGCTTGCCGGTAGATGGCGGTGACCAAGACGTTGAATATACCGTTTGGGGGCGTGTTCCTACGATTCAAATGATTGTTACGGCTTTTGATAATAATACGGAATCACGTGAAAATCAAGATGTTGGATTTGATGGTTTGCCTACTTCACGTGAACAGGACTTTTTTGCCGATTACCTCAACGCCATCGCAGCGCAATATGGAACGAACTCTCTTGCTTATCAACAAGCCGCAAGTGACCCTTCTTCCGATAATTTCCATTATTTTAGAGGTACTGATTATGATAATAGCAATGTGAAAATTTTAGACAGATACAAATATTATAATAATCCTGAAGGAAATTCACCCACCGATAATCAAAGTCAAGAAAACTATCCCACTTCCGGTACTAATATTCCTAATATGGAAGATGTGAACAATGACAATACATTGAGTGAAGATGAAAAGTATTATCAATATGTTGTTCATTTAACTCCGGAAAGAATGGTTGTCGGCGAGAATTATATCAATGATGTGTTCGAGGCAACACCGGAACCGCTTCCCAATGGCAGTAAACCGGTTACAAAATGGTATCAATTCAAAATACCGATTAAGTCTCCGAATAAAGTAGTGGGCAATATTTCCGGTTTCAATTCCATTCGTTTTATGCGTTTGTTTATGAAAGATTTTTCGGAACCGATTGTTTGTCGTTTGGCTACTTTCGAGTTAGTGAGAAGTGATTGGCGCAGTTATTCTTTGGATTTGATGGAAGAAGGCGATTATCTTCCGGCGCAGGGTGGGGAAGAAACTTCATTCAACGTTTCCAGTTTGAGTTTTGAAGAAAACGGAAACAGATCCCCCGTTCCTTATGTCATTCCTCCCGGAATTGAACGCGAACAAGGTTTTGGAAGTACCAATATTTATTACGTCAATGAACAAGCACTGACGATGAAAGTCCAGAATTTGGTTGATGGTGATGCTCGTGCCATTTACAAAAATACCAAATACGATCTGCGCAAATTTAAGCACCTTAAGATGTTTGTACACGCAGAAAAAGTGAATGCCGCCGACCACTTCAACAAAGGAGATATGACCGTTTTCGTTCGTTTAGGGTCAGATTTTACAGACAACTATTATGAATATGAAATTCCCATTGAATTAACTCCTTGGTATTGTGGAAAAGATTCTACCGCAATTTGGCCCGTGAATAACCGTATGGATATTGTCTTAGATTCTTTGGTATCTGTTAAACAACAGCGAAACATTGAAGTTCGGAGCGGTAGCCACCCGAGCTTGACCACACCCTATAAAATAACTGCCGACGGATACACCATCACCGTTGTGGGTACCCCGAACCTTTCGGATGTTGCTACCATCATGATTGGTGTCAGAAATCCTAAAAAGCAATCCATGAACGATGGCGACGATATGCTCAGCAAATCGGCGGAAATATGGGTGAATGAGTTGCGATTGAGCGATTTTGACGATAAACAAGGTTGGGCAGCATTGGGCAGAATGCGTGTGAATTTAGCCGACATCGGCGATATTACTTTGTCCGGCACTTACTCAACACCCGGTTTTGGGAGTTTAGACCAATCTGTTACCCAAACCCAAAGCGAAACCCTTTATACCATTGATTTCGCGACCAATATCGAAGCCGGTAAAGTTTTGTTCCCCGAAAAATGGAATATCAAAATACCGATTCACTACGATTTGTCGCAAAATGTTTCTGTTCCGGAATATAATCCGCTGAACCCCGACGTTAAACTCAAAGCTGATTTAGCTACATACGAAACCGGTCACGAACGCGATTCCATTCGTAAGATGACCACCGATTTTGTACAAAGACAAAATGTAAATTTGATGAATGTTCGCAAAGAAAGAAGTTTTGATGGTCCAATCAAAATCAGACCCTGGGACATTGAAAACTTTGACCTCTCATACGCCTATTCCGAAATTAAATCCAGAAACGTGGACGTGGAATTTGACAACGAGTTCTCACATCAAGGCGAAATTGGCTATGCGTTCAATTATAATCCGAAAAACATTCGACCGTTAGCCAATCAAAAATGGTTAAGATCGAAATGGTTACAATTAATTAGGGACTTTAATTTCTACCCGCTTCCTAAAACATTTACCTTTAGAACCACTGTTTTAAGAGAATTTAATGAGTTCAAATATCGCCCGAAGAGTAAAGGAAATGTTATTATTGATACCAGCTATGTTAAGTCCTTTGATTGGTCTCGAAATTATGCTTTGAGATGGGACTTGACGCAAGGACTGAAGTTTGAATATACTGCATTGGCTTCTGCGCGTATTGACGAACCGCAAGGCTTAATTGATACCCGTACCGAACGCGATTCCATCTGGAAATGCTTTGGTCAGGGCGGACGTGTCAATACTTTCCAACAACGCTTCGACGCTTCTTACCAAATTCCTATCAATAAGATACCCCTCTTCAGCTGGATTACGGCAACCGCAAGATATGGTTCAACCTACAATTTCACTGCTTCTTCTCTTTCTTTGGCTTATCTCGGAAATACGATTGCTAACTCTAATACAATACAGTTGAATACCAATGTGAACTTCGTCAATCTGTATAATAAAGTTCCTTATTTCAAAAAAGTAAATCAAGGCACGTCAAGTAATACAAACAAGGGGAAGCAAGTCTCTCAAAAAAAGAAATCAAATGGTGTTGATGAACCGGAAGAAAACGAATCAGGTAAAGGAAAAAAGAAAGGGAAAGACGGAAAAGATTCTCTTAAAGTGAATTACGGTAAGATTATCTTAGATGGGAGTGTCCGTTTCTTGATGCTGCTCCGCAATGTTTCGTTGAGCTACAGCGAAGGTAATGGAACTTCACTGCCGGGCTACATGTATTCTCCTAACTTATTGGGACTTAATTTCGTCAATGGGTCGCCGGGCTTTTTATTTGCTTTCGGTGGACAAACCGATATTCGCCACCAAGCGTCCGAAAAGGGATGGTTATCAACGGATACTTTGATGAACTTCCCATATCAAGAAAACCATAACCGCGTCATCAATTTCCGCGCTACCATTGAACCGTTTAAGGAATTTAGAATTGATGTGACCTCGAGCCGGAATGAATCATCTAACTATACGGAATACTATCGCGCCAACGCTCAAGGGGTCTTTTCTTCCTACAGTCCGAGGACTACGGGCAACTTCTCGATTACTCAATTCGGCTTGGGCTCTTTCTTTATGGACGGAGATAAATTATTCAATGATTTCAAGAGCGTAAGATTGGAATTGGCAAACCGCATTTCCGCGCTGAACCCCAATTCCGGCGGAGTAATAGATACGACGGGCTATCCGGTTGGCTATAACGGTCTCTCTCAAGAAGTGCTAACTGCCGCATTCTTATCCACTTACGGTGGAAAAAATAGTGCAAAAATGGACGTTTCCTCTCCATTCCCGAAGATTCCTCTTCCGAATTGGAGATTGAACTATACCGGATTTACAAAAATTAAAGGGGTTAGCAAGTATTTCCAAAGTTTATCACTTGTTCATTCTTACACATGCACCTATAATGTCGGAAATTATTCAACGAATCTGCTTTATAAAGAAGATGCTAACGGAAATTCCAAAGACCGCGACTTGTTAGGTAATTTCATTCCGAAACGTGAAATCGGTCAGATTACCATTTCTGAACAACTCAACCCATTAATCGGGTTTGACATGACTCTCAAAAATAGCGTCATGATTAAAGTGGAATATAAACGAAATAGAAATACATCACTCAGCTTCTCCAATAATCAGATTACGGAAATGACTTCCAACGAGTTAGCAGTTTCTGCCGGTTATCGTATCAAAGACATTACGATCGGATTCATCTTTTCCGGTATGAAACGCCAAATTACCAGCGACTTGAACCTGAGCCTTGCCTTCGCATTGAAAGATAATCAAACCATCTTGAGAAAAATTGCAGAGGAAATTAACCAGATTTCTGCCGGCTCACTCTCTATTACGATCAATTTTGCAGCTGATTATCAAATCAGTAAAATGGTCGGCTTGAGTCTCTATTATGACCATACCATTAATCGCCCCTATATTTCTCAACAGTATAATAATATGAATGTTGATGCCGGTATAAAAGTGAGATTGATGCTGACACAGTAATTTCTGATTTCCTAATTCGGTACGGCTTAATCATTGTAAAAAGTATAGTTCTATTCATCTTTTAGACCGCTTTTGTTGCACCTGTCAGTCTCTTCGTTGAGCAGGCGGCAATCATCATGACTTGATTTTATTTATTAGTGTCCGGTAAATAATAGAAATTATTGATAAATTGATTAGCATTGAGCAGATTGCGAACATTATATTTTGTAAGGCTTACATTTACGAAGAATGAATAAGAAATCCGAAGAATTTTAATTTCTTATAAAATTGCCATCACGACTGCCATGGTGGGTGAAATGTCCGGCAGAAGCAATATGTCTGACCGAAGCCACAAATCCCGCCGCCTTAGCAAATTCGTTGCGTTAAAAAAATTAGAAATGTGCAAGCGTCAAAACAGCGACTGTTCGAAGCAACCGTAGGTTGCAAGTTTGAGCTGTTTAGCTTGTACATTTCAATTTTTAGCAACAATTTGCGTAGCGGCAAAGCGCATTTCTTTTGCAACTTTTCTTTGGCAAGACAAAGAAAAGTTGAGAAAAAAACATATTGGGTTGAAGAGACTTCTTTATGTTGAATCTATACAGTAATAAATTCAATTTACCGGATACTAATAGATTTTTTTACCTTTTGTAGCAAGACAAAAAGTAAAGAAGAAAAACAAACCAATTACAAAGAATTAATAATAAATCGTGCAAGTTTTAGCCTCTGAAGAGACAAAAATTGGTTGATAAATTCATCATTTTTTAATCATTATTTTATTGATTTTTAATTATTTATCATTTATTAAAGGGTTCTATAAAATTTGATAATACTGCATCTATTGGGGACACCTACTTATTTATAAAAAAAAATAACGCAGCCCTTGTTTATTGAAAAGTTTTATTTAATTTTGCAACGAATTTTCGCATAGAAGTTGTATGGTCGTAACATAAAGAGCGAGAAAGTTATCAGTTGAACATAAACAAATTAAATTACACATAAATTATGGAAAAAATTATTTCGATTGAAGAAGCCCTCTCAAAAATTAAAAGTGGAATGACGATTATGATAGGAGGTTTCTTGTCTGCCGGTTCTGCCAACCGTCTTTTGGAAGAGATTTCAAAGAGCGATATTACCGATTTAACCGTTATTTGTAATGATTCAGCATATCCGGAAAAGGGAATCGGCGTATTAATTGCTGCTAAAAAAGTGAAAAAAGCCATTGTTTCTCATATCGGTTCCAATAAATGTGCCATCGAACAATTGAATAATAAAGAATTGGACATTGAATTTGTTCCACAAGGCACGTTGGCAGAGAGAGTCAGAGTGGGCGGTGCCGGCTTGGGCGGTGTTTTAACCCCAACAGGCATTGGGACCATTATCGAAGAAGGAAAACAAAAATTGACCATTGATGGGAAAGAATATCTTCTGGAAAAACCATTGCGCGCCGACGTCGCTTTACTTGGTGCAAGCATCGCCGATGAAAGCGGAAATCTCGTTTATAAAGGCACTACTCAAAACTTTAATTGCATAATGGCTACTGCCGCCGATCTCGTTATCGCCGAAGTAAAAGAAATCGTAAAAGTAGGGGAGATCCCAATGGAACAAGTTCATACTCCCGCACTGTTTGTCGATTTTATGGTTCAGGCTTAATAACAGTTGCAACCATAATATTCAAACACAATGCACATGGGAAAAATATTAATTGTTGATGACGAACCTTCCATTCGAACGGCATTACGTGAAATATTGGAGTTTGAAGATTATGAAGTATGTGAAGCCGGTAGCGGATTAGAAGCATTAGAGGTTGCCAAAGAAGAAAAAATTATCTTGGCTTTTTTAGATGTGAAGATGCCCGGAATGGACGGCGTCGAAACCTTGGAAAAAATCAAGGAAATCTATGATTTTCCCATCATTATGATCTCTGCTCACGCTACCATTGATAAAGTCGTTGAAGCCATCAAGAAAGGGGCTTATGATTTTATCTCGAAACCGATTGACATGAACCGTCTGCTGATTAGTACGAGAAACGCAGTCGAAAAAGTGCAACTGGTGAATGAAACCCTGACACTGAAAAAGAAAATTGATAAAAAATATGAAATCATCGGGAAGTCTAATTCCATTCATCGAATTAAATCCTTGATTGATAAGGTGGCACATACCGATGCCCGCGTAATGATTCTGGGCGAAAGCGGTGTGGGAAAGGAATTGGTCGCTCACTGGTTGCACCATAAAAGTGACCGCGCTACCGCTCCTTTCGTGGAAGTAAATTGCGCCGCTATTCCTTCTGAATTAATTGAAAGTCAACTGTTTGGTCACGAAAAAGGCTCCTTTACTTCTGCAATCAAAATGAAGAAAGGCGATTTTGAATTGGCTAACGGCGGCACTATTTTCTTTGACGAAATCGCCGATATGAGCCTCGAAGCCCAAGCTAAAGTGCTGCGTGCTCTACAAGAAAACAAAATTACCCGTGTTGGCGGCGAAAAAGATATTCCCGTCAATGTCCGCGTTATCGCCGCAACCAATAAAAACCTTCAGGAAGAAATTAAGTTGAAACGCTTCCGCGAAGACCTATATCACCGCCTCTGTGTGATCGTCATTCAAGTTCCTCCCTTGCGCGAACGTACCGAAGATATTTCACTCTTAGTTCGCCATTTTATAGACGATATCAGCCATAATGCCGGAAAACCCCCTCGCGATATTACCGACGAAGCCATTAAAGAACTTCAATCCTACCCGTGGACGGGCAATATCCGCGAACTGAGAAACGTTATTGAACGACTCCTTATCCTGTGCGATTCAATCATTACTGATGATGATGTACGCTTCTATACAAACCGTCCTCTAATTCCAAATAATTGATTATAAGTATGATGGATAATTTTTCTCCCATATATAATGACATTCTCAATCGAAAAGACTCCTTTTTTCTTCTTGCCGGTCCTTGCGTGGTGGAAAACAGATCCATCACTTTCGAAATAGCGGAATCGATTGTTGAAACCTGTCGTGAATTGTCGATACCCTATTTTTTTAAAGCCTCATACCGAAAAGCAAACCGCTCCTCCCTTCAGTCATTTACGGGAATTGGAGATGATGAGGCACTGCAAATCCTGGCAGATGTGAAAGACCATTTTCACGTGCCGATTGTGACCGATATTCACACCGAAGAAGAAGCCGTAAAAGCTGCACAAGTTGCAGATATCATCCAGATTCCTGCCTTTTTATCACGGCAAACCTCCCTGCTGATTGCAGCCGCGCAAACCGGAAAAATTGTGAATATTAAGAAAGGACAGTTCCTTTCCCCCGAATCAATGCGTTTCGCAGTTGAGAAAGTCCGCGCTTGCGGAAATGATCATGTCATGCTGACAGAACGCGGCACTATTTTCGGCTATCAAGACCTTATTGTGGATTTCCGCGGCGTAAAAGCCATGCAACAAAATCATTGCCCTGTTGTTTTAGATTGTACCCACTCGTTACAGCAACCTAATCAGCCTCAAGGAGTTACGGGAGGTCACCCCGAACTCATTGAAACGATTGCCAAAGCGGGTGTCGCAGTCGGCTTTGACGGACTTTTTATCGAAACCCACCCCAATCCTGCAAAAGCTCTTTCAGATGGTGCCAATATGCTGCCACTCCATGAATTAAAACCGCTTCTGCTTAAATTACTCAAAATCAAAAAAGCAATCTTATAGAGACTGATGATTTCGGGGAAGAGTTCATATTTACTCTGTTTATATTAGACCGCAGGTGAAAAAAAATTGAAAGTATCAATTGATAGATAGAGCGGTTAAAAACTAGCACGATCAAGAAAACATTAAGCAAACGTCAAGGATGCATCATTATTTTGGAATTTTGTTCAACGGACTTCGCAAAATCTGAAAGGTTGATGTAAAATATAAATACAGAAGTCCTTTCTGCTTATGAAAAAAAATATTTTATGTTTCTTATTATTAATGTCGGGTATTTCAGTTATTGCCCAACATTCGCCTCAGCAAATGCGCGATATTTTCGATGATTTTCACAAGCAACGAGATCAATTGGATGAAGAACCTGCTTTTGATACCATTTATCAGCAGCTGCAAACTTTGCTGAAAAATTGTGAGAATTTGCCTGAGAATGCGACACTTTCCATTGAAAAAGCGATATGGCATAATCAAACTGCCGAATTATTGGATCAATATAAGCACCGTTTTTCCTATAAAATTAATAGGCGTACCGCGGGCGGAATGATCGACCCCAACGACCTCCTTACGTGGGACAAAAACGAACTTAACCGACAGATTCTATTTCATCATCAACTTGCCCTTCAAGACGATGAAGTTTTAAAGCAAACCCCAATTGCAGATTATAAAATTCTGTTAGATACACTCTACAATACGAATAGTCGCCCTACGTTGTACGATTTCTTGGCATTTCGCTTTTGCTCGTTCTTAATGAATAATACTTCGTCGTCCCCTTTTTCATTTGTTCAAGATGTTAGAACGCTTTTTACTGATAATGAACATTTTATTGCCTTACAACCGGTCTGCTCCGATTCTCTCAATTTTGAGTATCATTGGTTGCGGGTTTTGCAAAAGCTGACTGCTTTCCACTTGCACACGCAATCATCGGAACCCATCATTGACATTTCATTGTATCGTTTGCAACAGCTCTATAATCTTATTGCTATTCCTGATAAAAGCAACTTGTATGAAGCCGCACTTCTTCAGTTGGCAAGCGAATATTTCGAACAAAAAGGATATGAAAACATATGCTTGGATTTGGGACTCTTTTATTTCTACCGCGCAAGCCAAAAAAACGCACAGGTAAATGATTACATAACAGCTGTTGAATGGAATGAAAAAGCGATCCGTTTTGCTCCGGAATCTTTGGCTGCCACTAACGCACAATCGAATATTAATAAGATTAAAGATACTGTTATTAACTTTAAAATCAATCAAATGATTCCGTCGGCTCCGGAATTAATTTCCCTCACTTCATCCAGTAGCAAAAAGCTTTATGTAATCGTCCTAAAAAATACTTACAATCTTGATAATGATGAAACCGTCCTTATTTCGCGACAAGGGATTGTTTATGATACGACCATTTCGGTGGTGATGGCTAATAACTATCGCTCTGACACAACATTAGCAGTCATTCCCGCGCTACCGTATGGAGAATACATTCTCTTTGTTTCTCCCAAACCTCTCCACAATACCATAGTTCGCATATACGATCAATCAATCCATATTGCTTGGCACGTTTTTCAAGTGACAGACTTAAGTTGCTCTTTTCGTACCAATCAACAGAAGAATGAGTTCATTGTCACTCATCGAAGGACAGGCGCACCGGTTCAGGGAGCTGTTATCGAATTATTCAATAACAATTACAGGAGCGGGAAAATAGACACCTATATGAGAACTGTTAAAACTGACAAAAACGGAAAAGCCGTTGTCAATGCAAGCGGTTATTCTGTCCATGTGAGTCACGGGAATGATAAGTTTCCTACGTTCAGCACATGGGCTAGCTGTCCGGATGGTCCGTTGGCAAAATACAACGGCAATTTATTTACCGATAGAGCCATCTATCGTCCGGGACAACTACTTCATTATAAGGGAATTATTTATCACAACAGCGATGAGACAGAATCGTGCATGGTGGAAAATCAGAGATTTGTGGTTGAATTGAAAGATGCCAATTATGAAGTTATTGCAAAAGACACGCTGACCACTAACGAATACGGCTCTTTTGCCGGCACTTTTCAGCTTCCTGCGAACGGTTTGACAGGCTCGTTTAGTCTAATATGCTCCTCTTTGCGACAACCCACAGAGACTGTTCGGTATCATTATTTTCGAGTGGAGGAGTATAAGCGTCCGCAATTTGAGATTGAAATCAATCCGCCAACAGACTTGTATAAGATAGGGGAGAACGTAGCCATTTCGGGGGCAGTAAACGCTTTCGCCGGCTATCCGTTACCGAATGTTGCTTACACATACAGCGTTACACGCCAAACCTATTTCCCTTTTCGATATACATACTTATCTTATGATAATTTTCAAGATAAGATGATTTTAGCCACTGGAAGCGGACTGACAGATGAAAAAGGCAATTTTGAATTGTCGTTTATTGCTGAAGGGGATAAAAATCAACAAGATCATCTTGCAGCTTACTATTATCAAATTGAAATAACGGTTACCGATGCCAATGGCGAAAGTCATGTTGCACAAACTACTGTGCGGGCAAGCCAAAAATCATTGCTGATTCAGTGCAACTTGCCGGGAATTATCAAAAAAGGAGAAACCCCGAATCAATTTGAATTGAAAACCGTTAATATGTCAGGGCAACCGCAAACCTCTGTTGTTCAATACCGAATCGAAAGTCTCCGCACACCTGAGCATTTCCTGATAGCTGCACCATCCGAAGCCATTACACAACATTCAAATCCGCTTGTCGAAAAACAATTCCCTTTTTATGCTTTTCACGGTGAAGAAAATCCCAAAAATTGGGAAATTATATCGGTTAAAGCAGAAGGAAGTTGCACTACTTCCGAAAATACTACTTTTTCTATCCCCAATATAGAGGATTATGAAGCCGGATGTTATCATATATTTTTCACTACAACAGATAGTTACGGAGAAATTGTAGAAAGAGAGTATTATTTCACGATTTATGGTGCGCAAGAAAAAAAATGTCCGGTGTTTAGGGATTTGTTTGTTAGGTCCAACCTGTCGGAAGCAAAAGTAGGGGAGAAGGTTGTTTTTGATGTCGGGACCTACCGAAATAATGCCAATGTTTATATTGAAATTATCAGTAACTCGGAAGTATTATATAGTGAATGGCGTAAATTAAACCAAGAAGTATGCTCCATTCCTGTGAACATTACGGAAAAGCAGCGCGGGACATTATATTGTTATGCCTATTCCGTTGAGAATGGAAATATTTACACGAACTATACCACTGTTATCATTCCTTTTAGTAATAAAAAAATTAATTTTGAATTTGTTACATTCAGAGATTTACTGCAACCCGGAGAAAAAGAGGCTTGGAAGATTAAATTGACAGATGAAAATGGGGTATTGCGTAACGCCGAATTATTATGCGCTATGTACGATGCTTCATTAGATGAAATGGCAATCAATAGTTTTTCAATAGATTTTAATTATGTGAAGCGAAGAATAATGAGTTACAATTTCCATGAGCCTTATCCATATTTTATGGGTTACTCCTATTATCGTTATTTCCAAAGAGTTAATAATCCCTATCCGGAGTGGATTTATACTAATGATTATCCATATTATTATTACTATCGTTCATATGCTTTCGCTAATGATCTTACTTATTCTGCAGATATTCCTGTCACAACGGTCGATTGTAGTTTTGACGCATTGGCTGAAGAAACTGGTGGCAGTAAACTTGAAGGAGAAGTAAACACTCAGAAGCCGCAGATACAGATTCGTAAAAACTTTGCGGAAACGGCTTTCTTCTATCCTTTTTTACGCACTGACGAGAATGGAATCATTGATATTGAGTTCACAATGCCCGAAAGTTTAACCAAATGGAAATGTTGTGGGTTGGCTCACACACAAGACGCCAAAGTGGGAACATTTGAGAAATTTGTGCAAACCCGCAAAGAATTGATGATTATTCCCAATGCACCGCGCTTTTTGTATGAACGCGATACCTTGTTATGGACTGCTAAAATCGTCAATACCGGCGCAAATTCAATGAAAGGAAGCGTTACGCTTGAGTTTTATAATACCGAGACCGGCATTCCTATCTCCACCATGGCTTCGCCGGCAGTACAACCGTTTACTATTGCACCGAATGGGACTCAACCAGTTGATTTTAAAATAGTTGCGCCATCAAATACCCTTGCTGTTTCATACCGAATCATCGCCAACGCAAAACCCATAACGACTGACGAAAATGCCGTTTCATATAGCGATGGCGAAGAAAAGAGTATTCCGGTTTTGACAAAACGAATGTTGATCACCGAAAGCGTTCCCCTTTATATCAATAAAAAAGGAACAAAAAAATATTCGATAGATGTAAATGAGGAAATGCAATCTTGCGTTTTAGAATTTACCCCTAACCCCGACTGGAACGCGCTATTAGCGATGCCATATCTGATGACATTCCCTTATGAATGTAATGAGCAGGTTTTCAATCGTTTATATTCAAATTTGCTTGCTAACGCCATCATGAAGAAGCAACCTGAACTAAAGAATCTTCTTAAGGAAGCAGCGCAGAATACACCCGAAGCATTGCGTTCAAAATTATCTATCAATGAGGAACTTAAACAAACAATTTTGATGGAAACCCCTTGGGTGAATGACGCGCAAAGTGAAGAAAATAATATTCAAAATCTTTTTACCCTATTTGATGAGAAAATGGTGAGCAAAGGAATCCGTGATGCGGTGTCAAAATTGGAAAATTCGCAAAATGAAGATGGTGGCTGGGCTTGGTTCCCCGGCGGATTAAGCAGTGATTACATTACGCAATATATTCTGCTCAATGCCGGTTGCTTGCAAGAAGCCGGAATCATTCGAGATTCAAGGAATTTTATCGGTCGGGATAAGATAAAAAATTCCGTTAATTACATCGATAAGGTGGTGCAAGGCAATTACGAAAAGATGAAGAAACGGAATCCTAATTATTTGAATGAAAATTGGTTAACTCCAAATATTATACAATATCTTTATGCACGCAGCTTTTATTTGAAAGATATTCCCGTGCATACTGAGGCTTATTCTTTTTATGAAAAACAACTATTAAAATACGGAAAGAAACAAAACAGCATCTATCTGCAAACCATGTCGGCATTGGCACTGTACAAAATCGGTATATTCAACAGTCTCCCTGATACGACGCAAGCTATTAATAATGAAACACATATAGTTACGGCGCATCAAATAATGAGTGTAATAAAGAAGCGCGCGCAATATTCCGATGAGATGGGAATGTTTTGGAAAAAAGAAGGATTGGGTTACTATTGGCACGAGTCATTGATTGAACGTCAAGCCTTGATGATTAAGGCGTTTTCTATGATTTTAAAAGATAATGAATCGGTTGAGATGATGAAAATCTGGCTTTTGCAACAGAAACGGACTCAAAATTGGTCCACAACGCGAAGCACTGCAGACGCTTGTGGTGCATTACTACTTACAACGGGAAAAAATGAAAAAAGTGATTCCGGAGTTACCGTTGAAATGTGCGGGCAGTCATTCACTTTTCAAGATAATTGGCAATTACCAATTAAACGCGATATGACTTCGCATTTTTCTGAAAATAACAAAAAAAATGCAGAGGTAACCCTAACACGTAACGACAATCAGCTGAGTTATGGCGCAGTTTATCATCAGTTTTGGCAGGACATGGACAGCGTCAAAGCTACCTCATCAAATATGCCATTGTCCATACAACGTTCCGTATATAAGGTAGATATAAATGAACGAGGAGAAGTACTGACGGCGATAGATGGAAATCACCCTTTAAGTATAGGGGACAAATTGCGAGTCAAATTAATTTTGAAAAGTGACCGAGATATGGAGTTTGTGCATTTGAAAGACCTACGTGCCGCTGCTTTTGAGCCGCTCACGACTCTATCCGGCTATCGCTATCAGGGTGGTTTATTCTACTATGAATCCTATAAAGATGCTTCCGTCAATTTCTTTTTTGATTTTCTGCCACAAGGGACTTATGTCTTTGAATACACTTTATTAGTCAATCAGGCAGGCACATTTAACAGTGGATTTGCCACGATACAATGTATGTACGCGGCGGAATTTACGGCACACAGTCAAAGCAGAATGATTCGGATTGCGGAGTAGTAGATTTCCAACTATTATTATCCCGTTGAGAATCATTCATTCCGATTATTAAATATTGCGAGTAGCCTAATCACGCCGAAAAATGGTATGTTGGTAGAATAATGATGGAAATGTTTTATTGTGTGATCTCATAAAGATTGAAATCCTACAGATTTTTCATTTATTGTTTGAAAATATCAGCAACACCAAAATAAGCATCGTAATCTACTCATTACTAATAAATTAATCTACATGCCAAACAGCCATAAAAAGTTATTAACAATTCTTGCATTCCGCTCATAAATGATGTATCTTTGCCTCGTTTTTACGTTCTTTGAATACATCGTTTTTCAAACACGGAAAC